>LKMJ01002088.1_pt1 | contig 18191 bp, 14 predicted proteins | sample 643391 | NCBI WGS metagenome assembly LKMJ01 (sample SAMN04112250, study PRJNA286221) | soda lake metagenome | biome: soda lake; feature: Kulunda Steppe; material: water; isolation source: sample PL-Br10 brine of Picturesque Lake | place: Russia: Kulunda steppe | collected 2010-07 | reverse complement strand
CTCTCGACAAATTTTGATGTCTACATCGCCCGTGTTTATGGACTTGCCTGGTGCACAGGAGTCGCACTTGCAGTGGTAACTGCTCTCTCGATACTTCTGTTACCTGCGCGAATCGGTGATGCGCTGTTTGGCTTCCTTGCAGGTGGTATCCCAGTGGTGAACCACGCCCCAGTACCAGGGGTTTCCCGAGTGTATCTGGCGACCGTCCTTGGTATTGCAATTGGCGCGGTCGGACGCTGGAGCGTGCTGAAAGGGGGAAGCCTCTATCTCAACCGTCTCATCGCGCTGCGGCGAGCAGATATCGAACGAACGCTTCCCGGTGCGGTCCGCTATATGCGGGTGCTCGCATCGGGGACCAACAACCAACGAGAGATGTTAGAACGCGTTGCAGAACAGGACGCCTACGGTGCAACCGCGGATTCGTTTCGCACCGCACTCAACAAGGGAGCCCTGACTGGAAGTCTCGACGAGGGGCTGTCGATGGTTGCCCGGGATACCCCCTCACGAAATTTGCTGTCACCGTTTTTGCTCAAATTCAGGGAACACGCAGCGCAGGGGCGAGATTCCCTCGAAGGGTATCTGAAAATGGAGGGGCGGTTGCTGGGTCAGCGACAGGAGCGAGTTCACCAGCGGGCAGGCGGCTATCTGGAACTTGTCGCCGAGCTATTCGTCGTCTTGCTCGTGTTTCCGGCGCTCGCCATCCTCATTATGACCGTCGCAAGCGTGCTCTCGCCGGGGCTTTCGGAGACAGTTGCGACCCCGTTCGGAGAAATTACGCTCCGTGCGCTGTTCGTGTATGCCGGGGTCGCATTCGTCCTGCTGGTCGGTGCAGGGGCGGCACTGACGGTCGAATCTCTCCGGCCGACTGACCACGCAACGCCGGAATACGAGCGACCAGAGACAGTCAGCGGGATTCTCAAAACAACACGGACAAATCCAGCCAGCGCGGCCGTCGTCTGTCTACCGCCGGCGATTGGGTTCATGCTCCTTCTCTGGGGCCTTGGCTACGAACCAGTGAACGTTCTCTTGCTGGGGTACGCAGCCTACGGGATTCCAGTCGGCGTCGTTGCGAGCAGGCGGGCGGCACGCGACGATGCAAAAGACAGGGAGATACGGGATTTCGTCCATGCGGTATCGGGCCACGTGAGTCTGGGCCGTCCGTTTCCAGATGCCGTCCAGCGGGTCGCCCGGGAAGTAAATCTCGGTCCGCTACAGAAGGATGTCGATACGCTTGCGTTCAACCTGAGTCTGACAACCGGCGTTGACGAAACTGATGACGTTCGGGCAGTGGCACTCAACCGATTTGTCGACCGCGTCGGAACACCACTTGCTTCACAGACAGTTGGACTCGTCGTCGGCGCGCTGGAAGCCGGCAGCAACACCGAAAACGTGTTCGAAACGCTCGAAACCGAGATTGGCCGCCTCTACCATCAGCGGAAGGCGCTCCGGTCACGGTTGATGGTCTACGTTGCTGTTGGCTGGACGACCGCATTGCTTGTTGTCGGGATTATCGTCGCCGTCAACATGACCGTCCTTGATGGGTTCTCACAGCTCTCAGGGGTCGCCGAGTCGACCGGCGGCATGTCGCTCGACCCCGAGGCGGTTGACCCGGATAGAGACCAGGCGCGATTTTACCTCATCGCACAGGCGACGGTCATCGCCTGTGGCTGGTTTGCGGGGACTGCAAGCCGTGGCGTCTACGATGCGTTGCTTCATTCGGGAATACTGGTGGTCATCACCTACGTGATTTTCACCGGACTGGGGGTGGCCTGATGCTGGGAAAGGACGGCCAACCAGCAGAAACTGACCGTGGACAGTCACATGTTGTCGGCGTGGCACTGATGCTCAGTCTGGCTGTGGTTGCCCTCGGTGGACTCACCATGGGTGTCGGAACGGTGCTTGACTCGCAGGCGAGCAACGCCGACGCGGAGCGGGTTGCAACGACGATGGACGAAGCGCTACAGAGCACCGAACGCACAGGCCAGTACAGTCACGAACTGCAATTTGCCGACGGAACGCTCGCTCCCGAAGAGAGAACCGTCCGGGTGCTTGATGAGAACAATGACATCGTCCGGGAATACGATGTCGACGCGCTTGTCTTCGACGACGGAACGAACCGGGTTGTCTCCGTCGCTGGGGCAGTCATCAGGGGTGAACCCGGAAACGCATGGTTCGTCTCGGAGCCCCCAATCACGAGTTCGGAACGAACCGGTGCGCTGGTTATCGGCGTTCCAGTGCTTGGCGTGGAGAGTGGCTCCCTCTCCGGACAGGGTGGCGTGAGGACGACTCTACAGACGAATGTCTCACACACCGAAGATGAGTTGCCGACGGGTGAGTATACGGTCGCCATCGAGACAGAGACACCGGAGCCCTTCGAGCGATACTTCGCGGCGCAAAACGCCAGCACCGAACGCCAATCGTTTACGGATGACGAGCGAGACAGCGTCGTCGCAACCTACCAGAAACCACGCGATGCAGTCGTTGTCGTACACGACCTCGCGCTGGAGGTGGGCAATGGCTGACCACCTGGCGAATCTCAAACAAGATGAGCGGGCGCTCAGTCCTGTCGTGGAGAAGACGTTCGCATCCGGACTCGCACTCCTGTATATCGGGAGTATGATGGGGCTTCTGCTCGGCGGTGTCGTCCCACCGTACGAAACGGCAACGAGTGAAGAGCTAAGCGAGCGGACCCTTGCGACCGCCGCATCGCACGTCGAGGACACCGTCCCGGAGACGGACGGTGAAGTGATGGTATCGAAAACAGTTGACCTCCCGGAAACAATCCAGAATACGGGCTATCGGCTGACGCTCGATGGCGAGGTGCTGACGCTTGAACATCCAGATGCAGACGTAGAGAGGGAAACATCGGTCGTACTGGACGAGAGAATTGAAACTGCTGAGGGTGACGTGAGCGGGGGAACAGTCGTGATTTACGTCGAGGGAGAGGCAGGCGAGCGAACAGTGCAATTGAAAAAACCGGAGCGTGATGGAACATGAGCCGTTCCCGAGACGACATTCCCCAAGCCGAAAGAAGCAGGCAGAACTCAGGTCGCGGCCAGACTGAACTACCTGCCCTGGGAATTGCGTTTCTGTTTCTCACCGTTGCCTTGCTCATCACCGTCGCCGCAGCCGACACCGCATTCACTGCGGCAGACCGGGATGCTATCGAGCGTCAAGCCGCGGTCAGTCTATCCGACGAACTGGTCGACGAGCAGTCATCGGTCGCCGCCCGGCAGAACGTCCTCAACGAGTCGGCGCTCGACCAGTTATCAGGCACAAAACTTGTCGAAGAGCACGGACTTGACGACGACCACGCAGCAACGGTCCAACTCGATGGCGAAACTGTCGCCGAACACGGTGAGGTAACCGACGGGACGACCATCGAGCGGATTGTGAGTCAGGAATCCTACGAACTGGAGCGACTCGAACCGGCATTCGCTGACTCGTTGTCCGTCTCACTCCCCCGACGGACCGATGCCGTCACGCTCACACTCTCCCCACCACCGGGAACGACAGTCCGGAGCGTCCGGGCGAACAACGAGACGGTACTCAAAAGCGAGGATGGCCTCGACGGGAGCTTCGAGCTCTCGCTATCGACGCTCTCGACGACGACGCTGTGGTTCGAAGCGGCCGGGTCGATGCCACGCGGAAGCGTCGAAATCGAGTATCTCGCAACAGAGACTCAGAAATCAACGCTCACGGTGACTGTCGATGAGTAAAACAGAACACGGCAAGAACGATAGGAAACCAGTGAACAGAGGACAGGCCTCAATCACCATCGTCGAGGCAGGTATCGGTATCCTCCTGTTGCTGGGAATTACCTTCGCATTCACCCTCGGGGTGCCGAGCGCGGACTCCGCAAAAACGGAAACACAACTCGACCGGTACGCCGACGATGCGACGACGCTGCTGGCAAATGAACCGCCCCGCCATCAGGACCAGACACGCCTGTCGGAGATAACCGCCTCACAGGAAGCATTCGACAGAGAAAAAGACGAATTAGCGGGCAGAGTTGCAGAAATTTTGCCCGACAACGTCATGTTCCGACTTGAAACGCAGTATGGGACTCTGGGATATCCGCTGCCGGACGACGTGACGGCCGGGGAGTCGACAGTACTGACGCCGAACGGAGAGGTCCATCTGGAGGTCTGGTACGCATGACAGATGAGTATCCACACCCTGACACAGAGAGGGGACAGCTCGTCCTCATCGCAGCCGTTGCACTTGCTGTAGTCCTCATTCCGCTCATTCTCGCGTTTTTGCAACTTGGGTATCACGCAGATGTAGCGGCCGGGGGCCCAACGATCACTGAGTCCGATGTCGAACAGCCGCTACAGCAGGCACTGCACGATGCAACCGCCAGCACACCGGAGAGATACACGTGGGACGAACGCCATACTGCGGCAGAATCGGTCACAGCCACGATGGCACCCTCGCTCGATACACTCAATCAATCGGCCGTCGAAGATGGCACGCTCATCCGCATCAGTCCCAACGAGAGTCATGCACAGGCGCGGGCTGCCACCAACTGCCCAGGTGGAGCTGACCGCGACTTTGGAGACTGTGTGACCAGTGATGGACTCATTTTACAGGAACGGGACGACCGAACGCACGTCCTCGGAGCCGCATACGACATTGCCATTTCGACCCCAGAGAAAGATATCGAACTGACGACGGTGATTGAGCGGCGGTAGCAAATCGGACACAGGGACGGTACTACTGAAGTCCAAGAAACCGTTCGTGACTCTCCCACAGCGACGTTGTCGGAACCGTACCATCGACGATCCAGTGAGATTGCTCGACAGTCGTGTCAGTGATGGAGACAGATGAATCCGACGCAAACTCGTCGATGACCGTGTCAAAATCCGATTCGGTAGCCGTCTCAGCAACCGCAAGTGCATACCGAACTGTCGTCTCGGACTGACCAACTCGAATACTGATACCGCCGCCACGAACTGCATCGAGAACTGTCTGAGACGACTCCGAGAGATGAGACAACCGTCGGTGAAGATACCGCTTTGCCGGGGCAGCAATCGTTCCAATGACGACAGCGTTGCCACCGAGTAGCTCAGCGAGGGAATCGGTCGCTGATTGCCCAGTCGGGGACAGCCCAGCCTGCTGTGACTGAAGGGACGCCACGCCGGAGTTTCCGCGTGCAACACCCACATGACCGGTGCTGAGTTCAACTGTCTCGCCAGCGCCGCTGTCGACGAAACGGGTGATCTCCTCGCTACCGGCAGTTGATTCCTGAGGGTGAGTATGAGCGCCCGTATCGGAACGCGACTGACTGCCGGAGGTAGTTGCAGTAAACCGCGGCTCGTTCTCGCGGAGTTCAGTCCCAAGCCCACCAGCGTCGAATGACCCGCGTGCGAGGGCGTGGCCGGCAGTAACCTGTGCCCCACCGAACTGCGCACGACCGGAGAGCGAATCGACGTCACCGAGCGAGAGCGAGTCGTACCGTTGCATGAGCGTGGCAACTCGTGGGGCGACCGTTGCTGGAACACCCGTTGTGCCGAGGATAGTAGTGTCGAGCGTAAACGATACTGTCGTCGATGTGGCTTGTTGTGAGTCGGATGACCGGCCCGAAACAGCGGTGGTCGCAAATACCCCGCCAGTAGCCAGGGCCACCGCCTGTCCGAGAAGGGTCCGTCGAGTTGGCATGTCTCGTGACTATGCCAGCAACGTACACAACAACTGTCGCACTGTTTCTGGTCGGGAAACAGCAAGAAAAACCGATTACTGTGTCGGATATTCGGCAGTCAGCACGTCGCTCGTCTCGTCGGGGCTCACACTACCGGTTCGATACCCCTGCAAATCGAGCGTGACGTGTTCGAATCCGAGGTCGCCGATATGCTCCTGTGCTGCCCGAGCGAAGTCAGGATCAAGTGCCGCATCGAGTTCATCCTCACCAACCTCGATTCGCGCGATATCATCGTGGTCGCGCACGCGGAACTGGGTAAATCCCCAGGCACGAAGCAGTTGTTCGGCTTTTTCAATCCGTGTGAGGCGCTCTTCGGTTACTTCAAGTCCTGTGGGAATACGAGAGGAGAGGCAGGCCATCGAGGGTTTGTCGGCAACCGACAGGTCATACTGCTCGGCAACCTCTCTGACTTCGGGTTTCGTAATTCCGTGTTCAAGCAGCGGCGAGTAGGCATCGAGTTCTTCGACCGCTCGAAGCCCCGGTCGGTGTCCTTCGCCAGGGTCCGAGGCGTTGGTCCCATCACAGACAACAGAGAGACCGAGTTCCCGTGCTTTGTCGAACATCGCACCGAGGCGCATTGACCGGCAATGATAGCACCGCTGGTCGTCGTTTTCGATAAACGCCTCGCTGTCGAGTTCGCTGAACTCGACGATTTCGTGGCGGATGCCAATCTCTTCGGCAACCTGTGTTGCGTCTGCAAGTTCCGCGGCTGGGAGGGTTTCGCTACGAGCGGTACACGCGACTGCGTCATCGCCGAGCGCGTCGTGAGCGATTGCCGCCACGACGCTCGAATCGACGCCACCGGAAAAGGCGACGAGCACGCCGTCAAATTCGGCCATATCCTGCCGTGCCGCCGCGAGTTTCGCTTCGACCATATCCCCTGTTTCGTCCCGGCAGGCAAAAACACACGGGCACGCGGCTGCAGTCGTGGTGCCTGTACTGTGGAGGTAAAGAGGCACTCAAGCTGCAGACCACCGAACGCACCCGTAAAGTGCGTCGGGCCCTACAGTCGGACAATGAGTTCATCTGGGCCGCTCTCCCCTGACCGACCGGATGCCGAAACACAGTTCCGCGTCGATGCTCCGTTCGATCCGGCCGGCGACCAACCGGCAGCAATCGAGCAACTCTCGACTGGCTTTCTGAACGGCATGGACGAGCAGACATTACTCGGCGTAACTGGCTCGGGAAAGACCAACACCGTCTCGTGGGTCATTGAAGAGATTCAAAAGCCAACGCTCGTCATTGCCCACAACAAAACGCTGGCCGCCCAGCTCTACGAGGAGTTTCGCGAACTGTTTCCGGATAACGCCGTCGAGTATTTTGTCTCCTACTACGATTATTACCAGCCCGAAGCCTACGTCGAACAGACCGACACCTACATCGACAAGGATGCTTCGATTAACGACGAAATCGACCGACTCAGACACTCCGCAACCCGGTCGCTGTTGACCCGGGATGATGTCATCGTCATCGCCTCCGTCTCTGCCATCTATGGGCTGGGTGACCCACAGAATTACGTTTCGATGGCACTCGAACTGGAGGCTGGCCAGCGGATTGGCCGGGACGAACTGCTCTCGCAACTGGTGGATTTGAACTACGAGCGCAACGACGTCGATTTCACACAGGGAACCTTCCGGGTGCGGGGCGACACGGTCGAAATCTACCCGATGTACGGCCGGTATGCCGTCCGTGTCGAGCTGTGGGGCGACGAAATTGACCGGCTTCGAAAGGTCGACCCGCTTGAAGGAAAGGTCGTCAGCGAAGAGCCAGCAACGCTGATTCACCCGGCGGAGCACTACTCGATTCCGGAGGAGCGACTTGAGCGAGCAATCGGTGAGATTGAAGAGTTGCTGGAAGACCGCATCAACCACTTCGAGCGCAACGGCGACCTCGTTGCCGCCCAGCGTATCGAAGAGCGAACGACCTTCGATATCGAGATGATGCGCGAGACGGGGTATTGCTCTGGCATCGAGAACTATTCGGTCCATCTCTCAGAGCGCGAATCCGGCGACGCACCCTACACGCTGCTCGATTACTTCCCCGACGACTTCCTCACAGTTGTCGATGAATCCCACCAGACGCTGCCACAGATTCGCGGGCAGTTTGAGGGCGACCGCTCGCGAAAGCAATCGCTCGTCGAGAACGGCTTTCGACTCCCGACGGCGTTCGATAATCGCCCGCTCACGTTCGATGAGTTCGAGGAGAAAACGAATCAGACGCTATACGTCTCCGCAACTCCCGCTGACTACGAACGCGAGAATTCAGCACAGGTCGTCGAACAGATTGTTCGCCCGACCTATCTGGTGGACCCACAGGTCGAAATTGCCGACGTGGAGGGACAGGTCAGCGACCTCATCGAACGCCTTGAGGGACTTCCTGAGGAGGAGCGGGCGCTGGTGACAACGCTCACCAAACGGATGGCCGAGGACCTGACCGAGTATCTCGAAGAGGCAGGGCTCGACGTCGCGTATATGCACGACGAGACGGATACGCTGGAGCGTCACGAACTCGTCCGTAGCCTCCGACTCGGCGAAATACAGGTGCTTGTCGGCATCAACCTGCTTCGTGAAGGACTGGATATTCCCGAAGTGTCGCTCGTGGCGATTCTCGATGCCGACCAGGAGGGCTTTCTGCGGTCGGAGACGACGCTCGTCCAGACGATGGGTCGGGCAGCGAGAAACGTCAACGGAACCGTCGTCCTCTATGCCGACGAACCAAGCAACGCGATGGAAGCGGCAATTGCGGAAACAAATCGCCGCCGTCGCATCCAGCGCGAGTTCAATGAAAAGCAGGGCCACGAACCCCGGACCATCGAGAAAGCAATCGGGGAATCGAACCTGCCCGGGAGCAAGACCGAAACCGGCGGCGTCTCGACGTTGTCTCCGGATGATGACGACGAGGCCGCTCGTGCTATCGAAGAACTCGAAACCCGGATGCAGGAAGCTGCCGACAACCTGGAGTTCGAGCTGGCTGCCGATATCCGCGACCGGATTCGGGAACTCCGAACCGAGTTCGAAGTCGGCGACGATGATGGCGTTCCACCCGAAGCGGGAGTCCCACCGGAAGAACTGTCGTAGTCCAAAAGCCAGGGATGCAGCGAGATATCGTATAAAGATTGGTGTGAATTTTGTTCCTTTGAGGGAAATATAGAACACTCAAAGTTCCTTTGAAGGTAGTATATCAATTTCCTACGAAGGTACATAAATCGACCGAGTGCCCGTGTGGAGGATAGCTGCGAGCGTTATCACTCCGGATATATTTCACAAGGGGAACGGGGGAAACCCCCGTTGTGTGACACTACGGAGCCCGAAGGCTCCAATGAAATGTAGGAGATACGGCACTATAAGTCTGTTTGACGCGTTCTGAAGGCAACTAGCAGCCAGCACTCAGGCAGTATCGAGGTCAAAGAGCGACGGAATATCGACGGTCGATTCGAGATGCTCGGCCATCCGTTCGACCGTTTCGACACGCTGTGTCCGGCCGGAGCGAAGGACTGCCTCGACTCGGTCGATAGTCACCCGGGTATCCGACTGGACGAGCAAGATTGGCAGGTCCGCTTCCGTTGCCCGACCGATAATCGCGTTGGATGGTCGGTAGCCACCGGTGAGCACCAGACATTCAACGCCCGACGCTTGCAGAGCAGCAGCCTGAATATCCGAGCGGTCACCCCCAGTGATGACCGCGGATTTTCGGGTCCGGCGGAGCTGTTCGAGGGCAGAGTCACCACCCATCGCCCCGACCGAGAAGCGCTCAACCCGGCCATCGGTATCGACCTCCGGCGTCAACAGCGTCGCACCAAGCTCGTCAGTGAGTTCCTGAACCGTCACGCCGGAGAGTAACTCGTCCGAGGGGACATAACCAAGACTGTTGATACGGTGGCTGTCAAGAAACGGCATGACATCCTCCGTTAACACGTCGAACTCCGAGCTAGAGATGTCGTTGTAGATGACACCCGCGAGTCGGTCCCCGACTGTTTTCGCGGCTGCGAATACTTCATCGACATCCCGAGCCTCGTCAAAGTGACTGACAAGCAGCAGTTCGGCATCCAGAAATTCCGCGATATCCTGGTCGGTCAACTCGACAATCGCACCTGTTGACAGGCGGCCGCCGCCTTCAAGAACCATTATGTCGACATCTGCTGCTAACTCCTCGAAGTTGGTTCGAATGCTCTCGCGCAAGGAATCTGGGTCTTCGCGCCCACGAAGCACCTCGGTAACGAACGTTGGCGAGTAGACGACCGGTTCGAGTTGATGCATCTCGGCATCGAGGTCGAGCACCTCGCGTGCAAGCATCGGGTCCTGGTCGAGCGTTTTCCCGACCGCACTTTCGAGGCGCGTTCCTTTCGGTTTCATATAGCCGACTGATGCGCCATGCTCGCTGGCGAGTTTCGCCAGCGCAATCGCGATTGCTGTCTTGCCTGTCCCGTCTTCCGTCGAACTGACCAGTATGGTGGTTGTCTCTTCGGCTGTCATAGTTTCTCCGTGTCAAGTGTGAGGTGTAGGTCGATGGCAGCAGCACCATCGGGCAATGCAACGACCGGGTTAAGATCCAATTCTGTGATGGCCGGGAAATCAGTGACCAATTGTGAGATACGCTGGATGGTGTCGACCAGCGCATCAACATCGGCCGGTTCGCGACCCCGCGCTCCGTAGAGCAACGGCGAGGAATCAATTTCGGTGAACATCTCCCGAGCCTCCGGTTCGGAAACCGGCGCAACACGGAACGATGTATCCTCCATAATCTCGACGAAAATCCCGCCGAGTCCGAACATCACCAGCGGGCCGAACTGTGGGTCGCGGTTGACACCGACAATCGTCTCCGTGCCCGTATCGACATCAACCAGTTCCTGAATTTGAACGCCCAGAATGGCGGCATCGGGCTGGTAGTTTCGGGCACGGACGATGATATCCTCATAGGTGTCCCAGACATCCTCTGTTGGGACGCCGATTTCGACGCCACCGATGTCGGATTTGTGGCTGATATCCGGGCTGACAATCTTCATCGCCACGTCGCCGTCGATACGCTCGGCAACGTTGACTGCGGCCTCTGCGTCAGTCACAACCTCGTTGTCTGGAACCGAAATCCCGTACGCCGAAAGCAGTTCCATCGACTCGACGCCAAGTGCCTGTCGACCGTCAGCGACAGCCTCCTCGATAATCTCGCGTGCTCGCTCACGGTCGACGTCGAATTCGGTCGGTTCGACGTACTCGCGCTCGCTGATATCCGTGTATCTCGTGAGCGCATCGAGGCTCCGGACGGCCCGACCAGGGTCGAAATAGGTCGGAATCCCCGCTGCAGCCAGCGTGTTCGTCGCTGTCTCAGCGGATTTCCCACCCATCAACGAGGCGGCAATCGGCACACCGTGTTTTTCCTGCAGCCGAACCGTCTCCTCGGCGAGTTCGTCAAACGAGAGCGTTGCCGTCGGACACGCGAGCACGACGGCCATCCCGACCGATTTGTCGGCAAGCACCGTATCGAGCGTTCGGGCAAACCGCTCTGCGGAGGCATCCCCGATGATATCCACGGGATTATAGATGTTTGCACCATCCGGTAATCCCTCGGAAAGTTCATCAAGCGTTTCATCGGCAAAATCAGCAAGCGAGAGCGTCGAGTCGCCGACGGCATCGGTCATCATCACGCCAGGGCCGCCAGCGTTGGTCACGAGTGCAACATCTTTTCCATCCGGCAGCGGTTGGCCGCTGAGAATGGCAGCGTAGTCGAACAGCTCCTGGACCGAATCAACACGGATAACCCCAGCCTGTGCGAGGCCCGCCTCGTAGGCTTCATCAGTGCCGGCAATAGCACCGGTGTGAGACGCAGCAGCGGAAGCCCCCTCAGCGGTACGTCCGGATTTGACGACGACAACCGGCGTCTCAGGGGTCACCTCGCGTGCGGCTCTGATGAACTCCTGTCCATCACTCACATCTTCGAGATAGCCGAGGATGACATCGGTTTCCTCGTCTTTGCCCCACTCGCGGACGAAATCGCCCTCGTCGAGGACAGCTTTGTTGCCCAGCGAGACGACGTGTTGAAAGCCGAGGTCTGCCTGTTCAGCCCAGTCGAGCACCGCGGTAATGAAGGCTCCAGACTGGCTCATAAACGAGACGTCACCCGCGACTGGATGTTTCGGCCCGAACGACGCGTTCAGGCCGACGCCGGTACTGAAAATACCAAGCGAGTTCGGGCCGACGAGGTTCAGGTCGTACTTTTCAGCGAGTTCTTTCAGTTCTCGTTCGCGGCGTGACCCGTCGCTTCCGGCTTCGCTGAACCCGGCTGTGATGACCACGATGTTCGTGATTCCAAGCGTTCCAGCCTCACGGACAACTTCGACAGCCACTGGCGCGGGGACGGCCACAACCGCGACATCTACATCCGCAACTGCACCAAGTTCGTCATAACACGACAGTCCGAGCACCTCATCGCGGTTTGGATTCACTGCGAACACCGCCCCCTCGAACGTATCGAGTAAGTTGCTGGTGACCGCATAGCCGACACTTCCAGGCTCATCGGAAGCGCCGACGACCGCGACGCGCTCGGGTGCAAACAGCGTCGATAGTTCACCCATTACTGGTATTTCGGCTCCTCCGGGGATAGCTGTTTGGACAATCTGCAACAATTGCGAATCACCGACCGGCCATAGCAGGTGACGGTTTGTTCACGACCTGAAACTGGGACGAAATCATTTATTTAGCCAGCTAACTACGATAGGGTATGTCGGTCCGTCGGTTTCTCCGCGGGACTGTTCCAGCGGAAGACCTTGAATCGGTTGCTGCGGAGGCGAGTCAGCGCCACGGAGAGACGTTTGAATCAGTCAGAACGCTCGATGCGGACAACTGGCTCTCAACACCCGCAGTCGTCAACGAAACCCTCTTTCTCAAACTCATTTCCGTCCAGAACACCATCGTCCACGGGGTATTAACCACCGGCCGGAACCTCGGTGCGTTCACCAGCGGACGTGAGGGATTTTTCGAGCGGTTTGGCACACCACTGGCGATGGCCGAACACGAACTAGAGGCGACCCGGAGCATGAGAGAGCTTGGTGTGAACGTCCCCGAACCGCTTGAGGTCTTTGAGCACAACGGATATGGTGTCGTCGTCCTCGAATATCTCCCCGAGTTCGAAACGCTCGACGAACTCGACAGAGACGAAGTCCGTGCGGTTGCCCCTGACCTGTTTGAGTTCCTCTCGCGCATGCACGAGGCTGGATTTGTGCATGGCGACCTCCGCGGCGAGAACGTGCTGATTGCCAACGGCGAGCTCTATTTCATCGATGCAACGAACGTCAACGAGGATGCGCTCGAAGATGCCCGCGCCTACGACCTCGCCTGTGCGCTTGCCGCGCTTGACCCGCTCATTGGCGCGCAGGACGCAGTCACGGCAGCATCCGAGTATTACGACGATGACGTGCTTCTGGATGCGATGAGTTTCCTCGATTTCGTCAACCTACGCCCTGACCACGACTTCGAAGTGATGACCCTGAAAGGAGAGGTCGAAAAAGTCGTCGGATAACGGAAACGCACCACCACAATTTAACACGAATTACCGAGAGAACCATCTATCCGCCGTGAACAGCGCACGATATCTCGGGTATCGACTCGTCTGGGCGGCAGTTGCCAGCGTCGCCGTGACGGTCGTCCTGTTCGTCATTGCCCTCCACGCCGGGGACCTCACCGGAAATCCACAGACTCAGGCAGCCCTTCCGGAGACTCCCGGAGAGAGTGAGCTATGGAGCCCGAACGACCCGGTTATTGTCCAGTATCTCGACTGGGTGTACTCGCTCGTGACGTTCGAGTGGGGTGTTTCCGAGCGGTTTGGCGAACCGGTTGCGAGCCTGTTTGCTGACCGCCTCACTCATACCGTAGCGTACCTGCTGCCCGCTATCGTGTTGGGAACAGCCACCGCGACTGTCTTTGGTTATCTCTCAGCAGCACGGAGAGGGACGAAATCTGCCCGAGCAATCAGAACGACGACCTACATCGTGCTTGCCGTGCCAAACTTCGTCATCGCTGCGGTATTGGCACGATATCTCGAAGAGGGAGCGAGAAGCGAGAGTTACGATATTCAGGCCGGTCTATTCGCGGAGTGGAATCTCTTTTGGCTAGCGACGGCTGCCGTTATCGTCGGGACACACGTCGCTGCTATCCAGATTCGACACGTCCGCGCACAGAGTACAGAACGGTTCCAGTCCGAACTGGCCAAACTCCTCCGGAGCAAAGGTGTAGGACGGCTCAGGACCGCCAGACATATTCTCCGTGCATCGGCAGTCCCACTGACGGCGCTGTTTGTGGCTGAAATCATCGGCCTGTTGTTGGTGTCGGTGTTTGTCATCGAAGCAGTCCTTGGTATCCCGGGGGTTGGCTACGTTACCTGGCAAGCGGTCGGCATCAACGATACACCGGTTGTCCTCGCGGCGACGTTTCTCGTTGCAGCCACTGTTATCATGGCCAGTATTGTCGAAGATATCTTGACTGTCTTGCTCGACCCACGGCTCGACGAAGAGTGAGACGAACAACGGGCGAGGTGAATACAGGCTACGGGCGAGGTGAGAACATCTCAGCGAGTGCATCACCCAGGACGCTGACCACGAAGACAAGCGACGCGAGCACGAACGTTGGGACGTAAACCACCCACGGAACCTGCCACCAATCGAACGAGACAGTCGGACCTTCCACCAGTAAATCCGCGGTTTCCCGTCCGACTGCTCGCGCAATCTCGTTTCCGAGAGAGGTGACAGATGGGTCAGTCAGTGCGAGAAACGCCAGCGCCGCTTCATAGACCGCAAATTTTGCAAAAAGCAGCGCAACCGCAGTAATAATCGTGTACGCAGCAGTTGGCAGGATGTGTCGGACGATGATGTAGCCGGACCGCGCGCCGGAGAGTTCTGCTGCGCGGATGAACGGTTCCACCCGAAGCTGTGCAACCTCGCTGCGAACCAGTCGGGCAATGCCGCCCCACGAGAGCAAGCCGAAGACGAGAATCAGGAGTTCGTAACTGCGGCTGAACACGAGCATGAGCAGAACATAGACGAAAAACGCCGGGAGTGCCCGCTGTATATCGACGTATCGCATCAGCAGTTCGTCGATTCGGTTGCCGTAATACCCAGCGACCGTCCCGACGACAATGCCCAGCGTAGCCGCAATCACCGACGCAGTGACGGCAACCTGTAACGTGGTGTTGAGCCCATAAAGGGCGACTGCCACCATGTCCTCGCCACCCGAATTCGTACCGAGCGGGTTCGAAAGCGTCCCCTGACAGTACTCATCCGAAAAAGAGCCGGCACACCGCGGGACATACACGTGAGATATTTCGGACCAGGCGGGTGGCTGCAGCGAATACAGTGGGTCGACTGTTGGCTCCGACCGTAACCGCGACGCGGCCGTGCCAACAAACAGAAGGGCAACAGCGTAGATGCCAGCCAACAGAGTGAGTGGTCGACTGCGAAGCTGTGTCCCAACCGCTCGAACTCGCTCGCGGCCTGTCCAGAAAGCAGGACCCAGTACGACGGCGAGAATCAACAACGAGAGCCAGTACATCCAGTTGAGCACATCAACCTCCCGGTCCGCGAGAGATACTGAGCCAGTATCAGCGAGAATGCTGTAGAGGCCGCCAGCAAGAAGTAAAGCAAACAGTATTGCTGCAATCAGTGGCTGGAGCCAGAAGAACCAGTTTCGCGAGTGTGTAGAATCGACCGACACCTCCTCAAGCGTCTGAGTTATCTCACTGGAGGTCACATCGGACCCGTCTGAGGGAGAGGATTCAGGAGGGGGCATCGGTATGTAAACGGGAGATGACAGCAGTGAGTGTAGGTGGTATCTGACTAGTGTATGCGGTCGGCACCAGCGGGGCACACATCTCGGCAGATGTATAATGAGGACTGAGACCGGATATAAGAAATCTGTTATCCCGTTTCAATACCATTTCAAACGGACATATTTCCACAGGCATCGATTGCAGGGATACAAGAGAACAGCCAAGGCCGGATTGCGACAGAAAAGAGGGGTCAAACCACGATTTCGAAGTGAGGAACCTGAAAGGGGAGGTCGGAACGGCTGAAGCTAACGCAGCACACCAAATACTATCAAATGAGAAATAGGTCCATAGTTTATCTACTGTTTGGCAGTTACTAGCTAGTAAATGACCGCATCGAAATACCACGATGTCGAGTCGCTCGTTGACGATATCATCGGCCGACTGGGGATGGAAATTGTCGTCGGGACACCGCTGGGCGTGGGAAAAGCAAACCGGATTTTGAACGAACTAGTTGAGCGCGCCGTGGAAAATCCAGAGATTGACCTCGAAATCTGGACTGCGCTCTCCCTGACGAAACCGACCGGAAGTTCGGAGTTGGAATCGCGGATTGTCGAACCACTCGGCGACCGTCTCTTCGAGAACTATCCAGACCTGGAGTATGATATCCGGGTGCAGAACGGAACGCTTCCGGAGAACATCGAAGTCCACGAGTTCTATTTCCGGCCTGGTGCCTACATGAACACCCCACAGGCCCAACAGCGATACCACAGCGTCAACTACACACATGCGATTCGACGGTTCGAAAACGCCGAGCCAAATCTCATCTTGCAGCTGATGGGTGAGGGTTATCTTGACGGTGAATTCCGGTACAATATTGGAACAAACACCGATATATCGAGCGAACTGTTCGACAGTTTGCTGGAAACCAGAGCCGCTGGCGAGCGTGACCTGATGATTGTCGGTGAGCTTAACCGGGAGATGCCGTTTTTATACGGCGATGCACCGATTGAGCCGGAGATAGTCGATGCCGTTCTAGATGACGAATCAGGCGAGTATCCGATTTTTGCGCCACCGAGCGAACCAGTTTCGCTTGTCGACCACGCAATCGCACTCAGAGTAAGCACGTTGATTCCTGACGGCGGCACGCTCCAGATTGGAATTGGCTCGCTCGGGGATGCAATCGGTCACGCCCTCTCGCTTCGTCACAACCACAACACGACCTACCAGGAGATTACCGAATCGCTCGACGTCTACGACGATGCAGGCGAAGCCATTGATGAACTTGGTGGCGTCGAACCCTTCGAGGAGGGGCTCTACGGGGCAACCGAGATGTTCGCTGAGGCGTTTATTCACCTCTACAACGACGGCATCCTCTCGCGCACAGTCTATGGTGACCACACGATTCAGGAACTTGTCAACGAGGGATACGCCACAGATGGCATCGACGAGGCAACGCTCACCTATCTCCACGAGAGCGGAGCCATCCCAACTGAACTCGATGCGTCGGCTGTAGAGTTCTTACAGCGATGGGGGATTCTCACAGACGACGTGGAGTTGAGTGATGGGCAGCTATCTGTCGTCGGGGAGACCGTGCCGGCAACTCTCGGCGATGAGCGAACCTGGAACCGTCTCTGTGCAGACGGTCTGGGGGACGAACTCGCCGGTGGACGGGTCCTCGATGGGGCGTTTTTCCTCGGCTCTCCCAGTTTGTATCAAGGGCTACACGAACTCGACGAAGAGGAGCGCCGCGATCTCAACATGCGGAGTGTCACGTTCACGAACGCGCTCTACGGAGATGAACAGCTCAAACGTGCACAGCGGAAGAATGCACGGTTCGTCAACACGGGGATGAAGGTGACACTCACCGGCGGTGTGGTCTCCGATGGGACCGAAGATGGTCGGGTTGTAAGCGGTGTCGGCGGCCAGTTCAATTTCGTCAACCAGGCACAGGAACTGGACGACGGGCGGTCGATTCTGATGATTCGCTCGACTCGTGAGTCGGATGGGAGCCTCAGTTCGAATATCGTCTGGAACTACGGCCATCTGACGATTCCCCGACATCTCCGTGATATCGTCGTCACTGAATACGGCGTTTCGGATATCCGTGGAAAGTCCGATGCGGAGGTGGTCGGGTCGCTCATCTGCCTCGCCGACTCACGATTCCAAGACGAACTCCTCACGCAAGCAAAAAAAGCTGGAAAGTTGCCTGCAGACTGGGAAATTCCACGACAGTATCAGTATAACTACCCTCAGCGACTCGAACAACGGCTCGGACCGTACGTCGATGAGGGGTCGCTCCCGACGTTCCCGTACGGAAGCGAACTGACCGAAACCGAGCGGACGCTTGCAAAATCGCTAAGAAACTTGCAATCGGCTATTGACGCACGCGACCTCTCAACGCTGCTTGATACCGATGCGCTCCGGACGGCACTTTCCGTTCCGAGCGGAAGCCAGCCCTATCTTGAACGAATGGACCTTGAACAGCCATCAGGGCTCAAAGAGCGTGTATTGCAGCGAGTTGTCGTATTCGCGTTAGCGAGCGCTGCTGTCGAGTTCGACCAGTCATAGACAGATGGGTCCACTCACCAGTTTCGACAGGTACGAAAGGCCCGGCCACGTGAGAGCGCATAATGCGACGGAGCGAGGCAAAACTGTTCACCCGACGGGAACCGACCGGACACGAAAGCCGGGCTGTCGAGCTGTGCTTCCGGGCGGGGCTCATCCGACAGTTTGGCAGCGG
>LKMJ01002087.1_pt1 | contig 18204 bp, 27 predicted proteins | sample 643391 | NCBI WGS metagenome assembly LKMJ01 (sample SAMN04112250, study PRJNA286221) | soda lake metagenome | biome: soda lake; feature: Kulunda Steppe; material: water; isolation source: sample PL-Br10 brine of Picturesque Lake | place: Russia: Kulunda steppe | collected 2010-07 | reverse complement strand
TAATCTTTGTCTCGAGCAGCACACAAGCATTCATGCGCAGAGCCCCCCGCGCATGGCTTTTATCCAAGGCAGCTGCACAACTAAGACCCAGTGCCTGCTGAGAGTAAGTGCTGCTTATGCACGTCCACTCTCTCCCTCTCCCTCTCCCTCTCTCTCTCACACACACACAGACATGCACAGGCATGCACTTACATCCAGCAGCTCAATGCCCACCCCAAACTGGAGCAGCCGCTTGGTGGTGGCCAGCTGGATGGCCATGCGCAGCCAGCTACACAGGCAAAAGTGCGCAGGAGGGTTCCAAACAGCCTCGATTTGTGTGTTTGTGTAGTGCCAACAGTGTTTGAGGGATATAAGGAAGCGTGGTTGCGCATATCGAATGGTGCTAGACATCCCCACGCACAGGAGCCAGTGCTGGGTCTCCCGCCTGAATGTATTCACGCACACATACATTTTATACAGCACAAGCATCCACAGAAACAACTCTTGGACCCAGGATCGACACACGTGGCATGACAAAGGGTCAACAGCAAACACTAGCAGCCTTTGGCAATCACAAGCACAGTGAGCACTCATGAGTGAAGATAGCCCTGTGAAGCATATTGGACCTTCAACAGCACAGAGCGCACCCACTAGCACAGTAGATTGTAGGCATGGATATGGTTTTGCAGGATCATCCCAGCAGTGGGTATCATTGCCACAAGCCCATCCACAGCCCTAGCCGATGCGCTGCTGCTTTGGGCTGCTGCACGCAGTGCGTCGCCTGCAGTCACATGTGCATGTGAGGTACATGTGCATGTGAGGTACATGTGCATGTGAGGTTCACACCGGTAAACTGCAATGGATGCACCCGCACATATGTCGGTCGTGTTTCAGAGAAATGCTCCCTTTGTCCCCTGGGGATCAAGCATACGCACACATGCAAAACAATTCCACACTTGCAACAAAGAGCACATGAACCAGAAGCGGCTTGAGGGAGCATCATGAGTCTGAGGGAGCATTACGTGGGTCTGATTTTCCCATGCGGCCATCTTGTTCCTCAGAGTATTAAGTGCGCATTGCCCTTGGTGGCGATGCAGCCGTTTTCAGATCAGGCCAAAGTCCCCCGTCACTTGCTTTTCTAAGGCAAGTAGGAGGCAACACATGGCAATGTCTACACTTGATTTCCATTGAGCAGAGCTTGCTGCTCTGAGAGGCAGTGCGTTATTTGCATGAAGCTAATTGAACCAAGCATGCCAGCAACTGGCACCAAGCATGCACTGAAAGCAGCGGTGTGAGGATTAAGGAAGTTTCAAGGGAGAAATGAAGAAGATAACACCTCCTGCGTGATACCATAACGCCGTGAAATTTGTACAGAGGCCCATTCAACAAACAACTGGCAATGCTGATTGTTGCAGATCAACCTCATGCTGAGGTACAGAGGGATAATGCCAAGGGCCAGCACATTGATTCAGACCTGGCATGAATGTTCAGACCCGACCCGACATGAATGATCGATTCAGACCCGACATGAATGATTGATCCAGACCCGACATGAATGTTGCCCATGCATGATCATGAGGCACAAAGGGTCCACGCCCTGTGCCCACCCAGGGCCAGCACATTGATTGCGCAGCCCAGGGTATGCTCACCGTAGTACAGGGCCAGCTCATGCGAAACTCATCAAAAGGACAGGCAGGCATTACACAGTCCGGAGCTCGACCGATGAGGTCCAGCCTCGCAGCACACACACTTGCTCATGAGAGAAACAACAGACACCTGTCACGCTTTGGCATGCACTCACCGAGGTCCTTGGCAAGCTCGTACATCTGAATCCTGATGAAAGAGGCAACTGCCTCGTCCGTTGACCGCACATGGCAGTATGTGGTGTGCTCCTTTGGGGCTGGGGCAGCCTTCAAGTGAAATAGACACGCCAGTCAGAAGGTAACAGTCATACCAATAGCTCAAAGCAAACAGTGATACCAATCATTTGTGCTACAGTCTTCCTCATCACGAGTGCTGCAGTCATACCAACAGGCGCTTGAACAGACACCCATGATTGATGCAAATGGGGGGAGCCTGCACGTGAAAGATGGACCACCATGCACGCCAATGGATCCCTTGGGGGGGTGGGGGAGGCAGTGCAGCGGTTATCCTGAAGAGAGCAGGGGTGCATGCTTTAGTTGTGCGCCCCAGCAGGCAGCATGGGGCTCGCCGTGGCCTGAGACTGTGGAGGGTCTGGACTCCCCGCGATTCTGGTGGCTTGCAGGCAGACAAGGAGAATGCAATGAGCGATTCTTGCTTCTTGCAAGCATTGTCCCACCGCAAAGTGTGCCAGCTCCATACTTGATCCAAGCTTGAAGCTCATCAATGCAGGCTTCACGTTTGACGTCTTACTTGATCAGTCTGTGCAGCTCGCCTGTCATGCCTGCTACCTGTGCCTGTGCTCCCTGTGCCTGTCATGCGTGCTACCTGTTGCACCCTAAGGAACATAGGCCACGTTCCACTGGATCACATCTGCAGCACCTGTGCAACAAGGACTTCATTTCTCTGATGACATATGTGGAACACCTTGACAGCGCAAGTTCATGTAGTATTCTGCACTCTGTAACCGCTGGTGTTCTGCGCGCTGTCACCGCACCTTTTTCACCTCATCATCCTCATCAGCCATACCAGCTCATGTAGTGTTCTACGCTCTGTAAACGCACCTTTTTCACCTCCTCATCATCCTCATCAACCACAAACAGCTGGGCATTGCCCATCATCTGCTGCATCCTCGCAAGACTCTCGTTGAATTTGCCCTGTGGTATGTTGAGAGTGATAAGAAGTGGCTGCTGCGAGACACGGACTTTGCGCAACACACCAGGTAAGCATGGACATCCATGACCAAGAATGGCAGAGCTGAGTTGTTGAACTGCAGCCCTCTGGCTCGCAGGAGAGAGACACATTACTTTGGAGCTTGATGCCTCACTTTCCTTAATTGATGTAGGCTGTCTAAAAGGTCCCTCTTTTCTCTAAACAGCCAGAGGTCAGGCTCATGGGAAGGTGGGTGCAAACAAGGCAAGGTACGTCCACAGGCTAGACCGAGCGTTTGCTCATGAAGCAGGAATTTATTAGAGCTACTGCCTGTGCAAAAATTGCTGTTGACAAAAAAGGAAGCTTTACTGCCCGACAAAAGGAGTCAGCCTCGACATGCTTCATTTGTGGAGTCTTGAGCAGAAAGTTGGGCACCATCCCATTCCAGTTGCACGCGGTAATTGGAGGAATGCAGACCTTCCATATGATGGAATCTACCCACATAGGATGCACATGGGGTGCAACCCCATAGGTGCCACTTCCATGATGGAATCAACCCCATAGGTGCACATGCGGTGCGACCCCATAGGTGCTACCCACATAGGATGCACATGGGCGCACCCCCCCCCACATCTCCATGTGCATTGCAGGGCATTGCACGTGCACACCCCCAAGGTGAATAGTATTGAAGACCAATCAGAATTTCACAGTACACATGTTTGAAAACTCACTTCTGTCCGTGCATTGGCTGGAGAGGCTGAGAAGCCTAGCACCTGGGAGCAGAGTGCATGATTCAATACCAAACTTGATTCAATACCAAACCAAGGCAGATGGGTGCAAACATGCGCTTGCTTCTGTATACACACAGCAAACTTAGGTGTGAGGCGAACAGGGGCCGAAGGCTCCTCAAGTCTTCCCTGAGCTGTCATGCAACTGTTGCTACTGCAACTGCAACTGCAAGTGAGCCATGCAACTGGCCAATGCAAGGCTGAGAGGTCCTCCTTATACGCTCGCCAAGCTGGAGATGGTCCTTTTGCATAAGAAGTTACATCACTGCAAGCCCAAGGCCAGGACCACCAACGGAGTGATTAAAGTCTACAGCAGCAAGAAATCCGTAGAACTGCCACCCTTTCAATGGACGTGAATATCCACAACCTTCAGGTCGTCAGCAGAGCAAGTGCAATTACAGGTACAACAAGTCTCCCAAATCTCCACTAACCTGTGGCCTCAGGGAAGATTGATGGTAGCGGGTCATAATGCTTGCATACGGGTGCTCCTTTCCGCAATGGTGGCATTCATCCAGAATCTGCAAGGGATTACTAGATACTGAGAAATTCTTCAAAAACAGTGTAACCAGGTTTCTGGAAAACTCAATCAATTTGCCTCCTCCTACAGTTGTATTTGTGCATGCATGCCGGTGATCAAGAAAGCTATGCATGCATCACTGCTTGAATAGCTTGCCCAGCACACCCAGGCATGCCCACAAGCATCACACAAGCTCTGCCCAAAGCTTAGCTCAAATGAACACAGCCTCACCAGCAGATCAATGTCCTGCATATTAGCGCGTGCGCCGGCAGCACAATTGGGCACCAAGAGATTCAAGAATGTGTTGGCTTCAAACACAAGGACAGCCAGGTTCTCCAGCTCTTTCTTCCAGGCCTTAGGACCAGAAGGAAATGGCTTGCCTCCACAAAAATAGTCCACGACAGGCAGACCTGCATCGTACATCAAGCAGCGGGCAGTTCTGCATTGTATATCAAGTGGCGGGCTGGTCTGCATCGTACACCAAGCAGCGGGCGGGTCTGCTTTACATTCTCATACAAAGCCAAAAGGTACCCGCCTCTGAGCGGTTTGGGGTGCTCCGGATGCTGACAAGACAAAGAACACTTTCTGATGCTCCTTTGCCAGATCCTGATGGAACAGGCAGTCTTGTTTGTATCGTAAATGGGGACCGAGGCATGGGCTTAAAGTACAGCCATTGCTGATGAACCAGCAGCATACCGTGGTCGCTTGACTTAGAGTTAGAGGCCAAGCGAAAGCCCTTCATGTTCTCGAAAGCAGCGGCCTGTGGATACAAGATATACAACAGAAAAAAAACACCATGCTCTGAAGTGGAGGCAGATAGATGAGTCTTGAAGGCGGGAGGCAAGTTGTTGGACCACGCATTCCAAGCAATTGCATCCTCGGGGGTTCTCCCTGCCTGAGAAACTGTCCTACATGACAGCCTGGAATCAAGCCTGCATGTCTTTGCAGGCTGCAGATGCCACAATAGCAGGCAGTCTGCCAGAAAGAGCAATACCTGTGCCATTGCAATTATCATTACACTGATCTACCTGCTGTGAGAGGAGTGCAATTGTTGGCACCACAACCACCACCTTGGCATCAGGCTTTGAGGCGATCATGTCCCTGCAGCCACCACTCCACATGACAGCCAACACAGGCAGCAAAGCTGTTATCAGGACGCATTTTATGGCACAGCCGGCACAGCTGGACATGCCTGCATACAGGAGGTGCATGCTCCGTAGTCAGGTGGTATCTTTAATCATTTGGTGCAGGATGGGCCTATGAAATCCTCAGTACACCATACACCAGGCTGAAACAGGATCGGCAACCTTCCTACGCCCCCTAAGCAACGCAGCCACAAGCATGCACCTGCGCCCTTATCCAAGCCCACCTGGCCACAGTGCAAAAAATCAGCGACTTGCCGCTGTTGGTTGGCGCAGCAACCACCCAGTTGGTCCGGGGGCTGCTCTGGATGGCCTTCACAGCCTGCAATGTGGGCCATTACATTTTACAGTCAGGGACGTGAAGTGCTCAATTACTGGAAATCACGGCTCGTAATGAGGGCCGGGCATCTATGGGATGAGTGGGGCCTGAGTCAGGGCGTGGGAGTGCAGAGCCTGTATCACGGATCAAAATGATAAGACTAACGGCCTACGAGCGAACCTGACCAAGCGCTGCCATGCATTGATGAACAATGTCCTGACAAGACAACAAGCTAGCATGCGTGTCGTTGTGGGTGTGCGAGGGTAGCCGCACAGGGCAAATTGGGCTCAAACGCAAACAGCACCGTTAGGAAAGCTTGCTCCTGCGCAGCTTGGAGAACTTACACCATGAGCATCTTCAGGGGCTTGCAAGCTGCATATCCAGGACAATTCGCTTCACCCCCATGCGAGTACGTGTTCGTGTTATCACCTGCGCCTGGTAGGAGCGCAGCTCCATGGAACTGCCATCCTCTTGGTGGGGTGCTGAGGCTGCTGCTAGCCTCGCGTGCTTGGCCTCAGTCTCTCTACATACAGAGGTTGCACGCAAGTGAAGAAATGTCCACCCTTTGTCAAGTCAATCATACCTGCTGTTGCATGGGCTTATCATTCTTGTATCAGTGGGCAAGCTGTGAACAGTCGCTTGGGCTCAAAGAGCAACTTGTATTGACGAGGTCCCGGCTAAGACCAGTTGGACTTCATGATTTGTACAATTTAGGGATGCACTGACCGGCTATGTGTGCAGCGCAGAAATAGCCGCCGCCGTTGCTGATCAGCATGTGAGGTGAGTGCACAGCCAACCTTTTCTCAGGTGCATGGTCTTGTGCCCAGTAGTTTGCATTGACCAGGTGTCGTTCAGGCATCGACATGGAGCTGGAAACCCCTGTATTTGTTCTGAAGGTTCATACACACAAATACATACACAGGGCCAAACCAACAAGCCATTGTCACGAATACTCCCACAGTGGCACTCCACCCACATCCGTCTCAAGAGGTGCAAAAACACTCCACCCGCTGTGCGCCCTTTTCCATGAGCATCGGTCACTTCAGGAGCCTTATCGCGTATGGCCTTTCCAGCGGACAAAAACACGTTCCAAAGTTCCTGCATTCGGAAGACATGATGAAGCAGACAACATAATGCAATGCGATACACTTTCCCTGGCCCAGAAGAGCACGTGCATGCGAGGATCAAGCGCGCAAAATTTGATGTGCTTGTTCAGGCCCGCACTGCGCAGTGAGCAATCTTGTCTTTGTGCCACGATGGAATAATGCGCATTATAGAGGCTGGAGTGTAGGTGCGATCCCTTCAATGCAGCTTGTCCTTTCTTGCTGAACATACCACATTGTCTGTGGATGGTTTGAAAGCCATAATCCCGCATGCACTGGGAGGATATAAGCAAGCTCCGAACATGCTGCACAACACATGGCATACAATTTCGTTTTTGCCCATGAGCTAACAGGTGCAGAATCTGTACTGCAGATGCAGACAACTTGATAAGTGTACTTTATCACCCTGCACATACATTTGCGCCAAGGCTCTCTGCTTTCTTTTCAAAAAGCTTCTTCAAGTTTGGCTCGTTGAGCTCCTTGCAGAGGTAGCCTGCCACTCCCGAGGCAGGAAGGCCTGCCTGATTTGACAGCAAATGGAGAAGCGTGGACAGGCTCTCAGACCACAAACTTCGAATTTAGGGAAAAAGCAGGAAAAGGATCAAGAGCAAAAGGAGGAGGCTGCAGGACTTGCACCCGCTGTGCGCTGCGTGATGGGCATGCTCCGCACGTTGCCTCGGTCCTGTGCTTCCTGGCTGAGCAAAGACTGCAAGAGAGTAAGAAAGATGTGTGGGTGCCATTCACTCACTAGTGGATTGGCTGGCTTCTCATTTTGCGCACGTTGCGAAACGTCCTCAATCCCCTCCTCATCAGATGAACTCCAATCCTCGTGTCCATGCGAGGCTGCTGACGGCCTATTTTGGTAAGCATTTACGGTGACGGACCACAGGGGGTGGGCATCTCCAAGGGACGAGAAAAGCCCCGATTGCTCGACAACGCACTCCATGGCTCTTTTCATTGATTAAGTCGCTTGCGATTTTATTAGAAGTATGCCGTTAATCTTTCACGGGCGTATCCATTCTTTAATCTACAAATCTAGCAAATAGACCAAAAAATAATCGCAATAGATTAAAATAACTCCTCCCCCTAGGATTGAGTTCGGGTTGGGTTTTGAGAATGTCAATGGAATCGTCTATGTTTCCCTCGTCTTCTTCTACTTGCCCGCTATCACGCTGCATCAGTAACCCAGCATGTCGCGCTGCATGCTCTCCACTGCGCACACGAGCTCGTGTGTGATGCGTGGGTCATACTGAGAGTGACCAGCCTCTGGCACGATCACCAACTGCGCGCACAGGGAGGATAGGCACTAAGCTCGTGCACAAGATGGAAGGATCGAAGATGCACTAATCTGGCGGGGTCGAGAATGCAGTGATGCCACAAGTGCACACTTGCGCAGCACTTGGTTCCAGGGTCATCATGTTTTACGCTCTAAATACTGGATGCCCGTCGGGCATGCCAAAGATCTCACAAATGCTCGCCACTTAGATTAGGGCACTTCTGCATCTGGGGTATTGTTTAGATTTTAGGGTTTGGGTTAGTGGTTAGTTGCAAGGCCCAGGTTCCCCTAGGATCTAGCCCCCAAGGCCCGTTCGCTGCGTAAATCCACCCCCCCCGCGCACCTGCATCTGGGGCCATGCACGGTGCAGGTCCCACACATTGGCAGGTGGGCAGATGAGGTCCGCCTCCCCCTGGATAGCTATGCAGCGCACGCCATGGGCCTGCATGGAGGAGCACCAGGGGTGGGCCTGCCTACGCTGGATAGCTAAGCAGCGCATGCTGTGGGCCTGCACGGAAGAGTCTCTGCCAGGCCATCATGCAAGGAAGAGCCTCTGCTAGATCGCTGTGCCGCGCGTGCCGCAGGCCTGTGTGGAAAAGCCTATGCTGCCTGTCAAGCAGAACAGCACAAGCATTCCTGGGGGCCCAGGGGGACGAGTGTTATTCCCCTGAGGCTAAACTCACAGGGGGCGCAGTCGACCTGCTTCAGGTGGTTCATGTTGTGGCTGAAGTGAGGCTGGACCGCATCAAAACAGAGGCTGGACCACATTAAAACAGGGGCTGGACCACATTAAAGCAGAGGCTGGACCACATTAAAGCAGAGGCTGGACCACATTAAAGCAGAGGCTGGACCACATCAAAACAGAGGCTGGAACACATTAAAGCAGGCCACACTGGGCCTCAAAAGGCTGCCTTGCTCTCTGCTGTCTCGAAGTGCACCCATCCCATGCAATGCTTGCACGCTTCAAATGAACCCTGATGCGCTGCGCCCATGCATGGGTTGCAGCATAGGCGCCTCCACACGGGTGAGGGCATGCACACACCTGTGCTTGGGGTGCTATCCAGTCGGACACGAGCAGCGGGCGAGGCCACTGCCCAAGCGCACCAGCTGCACTCAAGTGCCTGCATGACCTCCATGAGCACTGCCTGCTGGCTCCACCGGGCAACTCACCTGCAGGGACGCTATCCTGTCCGGCGCCAGGAGCGGGTGACGCTGCAGCCCAAACGCATAGGCTGCGCTGTATGCACACTCCAGGAGCGCCTGCAGTTAGGTGTTTTGCGCCGATGCCTTGTTGGGGTATTGACGCCTTGTTGGCGCCTGCTTGCACCATTTGGTTAAAACCCCTCTGTCCAGGTATTCTCACCGTCTGCACCAGCCAGATCTATGTGCAGGCACATCTGTGCAACAAGGCAATGATGGCTGGTCGGAGCATTTTGCGGGCGCTCTGCCAGTGATCGCGGCTTGACGAACAGTGCAGTCAGGTGTGCTGTGTCCTGCCCTGTAAGCGCCATGCCATGTCTCCTCTCCTGCACCCCTCGCAAACGATGTGGCGCCAATTTTGTATGGTGGTGTTTGGGTGACAAGGACGGGCGTGGGAGGGGGCGGGCGCGCTGTTCTGACGCATGCTTGCACACGCTGCGGACCTGGCGCCCCCCCTGTGCTGCTGCGTGCAGGCACCCCCATGGTACAGCGCGCCTCGTATTGCGTGCAACAAGAAGAACGTACTAATGCCATTGGTAATGGTGTGCAGGGGAGGGGGCGGGGCAGCAGCACCAGCGGGCCAGGGCATGGTCAAGGTGCCCGCCTCCCAACGCAAGCACGCACGTAGTCCAGCGATGCGCCGTGCTCGCATCGGGAATGCGTGCATCCCTTCCCCCCTTCTTCCCAGGCCCCTACTTTGTTACAAGCATAGTGATCGTGCGTGCGCGCGCGCAGGCGTGGGCGCCTGCATGTGTCCAGTAGCGAGCCAACCTACCTGTCAAACCTAAATAGCTGTCAGGGTCTAGCCTAAACCCTGTGTCTGAACAGGAAATCACAGCAACAGCACCACGCTTGCGTTCTGTGTTGCAAAGCAGTGCTGCTGTTCCTCAGGAGACTCTGTCTGTCCTGCACTGCTGATGCACAGCCGCCAATTTGCGTGCATGCAAGTAATGATATATGCAAGTTTGTGCGTGTGCGCGTGCGTGCACGCATGTGTGCTTGCGTGCACGCGTCTGTGTGTGTCTGTGCCAGGTGCCATGCACAGTCATGCTAACCTGAGCAGTGGCGGAGGGCATGCGGTTGTCCCCCAGGAATGTCAGCGCCCGCGCTAGCACTGCCTGCCTTACACCTTCATCCACATTCCCTTTCAGGTAGCCACCGTCGCTGCTGCTGCTGCTGCTGCTGCTGCTGCTGGTGTCACCGCTGCTACCGCTGGTCATGCCATTGCCTGCACTGTCGAGGGAACTGCTGGCTTGCACTTCCGGCCTTTGGGCCTGCTGCCCAGTACTCTGGCTGCTAGTGCTGCTGATAGGGCTGCTGTCCCCCTGGAGCCCTGAGGCAGGCCCGCTCTTGTTGCTGCTGCCGCCGCCGCTGCCACTCCTTCCCCGCCGTGGTGGCAGCGGCGTCTGAGACCCGAGGGTGCCCCTCTGCAGCCCTGTGCCCGCGCTCTCCTTTGCCTGCGCTGCGCTTCTAGCGGTAGGCGGCACGGGGCGCAGGCGCTGCGGCTGACTGCGGCTGCCAACCGACCCTGCGCTTTGCCGCTGCCGCTGCTGCTGCTGCTGCTCCTGCTGCTGCTGCTGCTGCATCAGCTGCTGCTGGGGCCGTGCATCAGTCTGCGGCCGCCTGCCCCAGCCGGGTAGGCTGCAAGCACAATCCAGTGCGGCCAGCAGTGTGCGGCATCAGGTGCTGCTGCTGGGATCGATTGCCAGGCAAGCTGCGCAGCTGGGCAAGCTGCATGCATGGCACGGAGGCACGTGACAGTGCGCGACATGCGTGGCACGTGGGCACGTGACCGTGCACGGCATGCGCGGCATGCGGGCACGTGACAGTGCACGGCATGCACAGCACATCGCAGGTGCTGACGCTCCTGGGGGACAACTGCCCTGGGATCTCATTGCCACAGCTTACGTGGCAGTTTGCTGAGCGCAGCTGAGCATGACACGGACACACATGAGCGCGCGCAAACACACACACGCTCACACACAGGGGTGCTCGTAGATGCTCGACCCAAAGCCAGCTGCGTTTGGGACCCAACGCGCTCTCACTCCAGCCAGTTGAAGAGGCAGGTCTATGATCTGCTGAACCTTGCCCGTGCACCCACTGTTCAGCAGGGGGTGCTGGTCTGTTGACTTGCTGACCCACTAACCCAGAGCTACACAATCCCTTGTTGCCCCTTGAGTCTGCGCACCCACCTGTTCACCAGGGGATGCTGGTTCCAGGACCAGCTGCTGCCGTCCCAGATCAGGGCCGCCTTGCTACTCCCACCACCGACAGAGAACCCCCAGTCCATCCAGCTGCGCGCCTGCAACATATGGGTGGCAACACAGAAGCTGTAACACAGGGGCAGCGCAGCACAGCAAGATGTGCACTGTGCACCATGCTAGCTAGGCATGTCAATCGACCGGCAGGCAACTTGCAGCAGGGCCGTACAGGCAAGCCAATAAAACTGTCTGCTGAAAAGTGCTGAGCTGCCATGAGCCAGCGCCAGGTGCCATGCGCAGGGACATTTGATGTCAACCGCCAGACATGTTGTGCCGGCGATTCAAGCCGAGCTGCTCAAATGGTGGGTCACGGAGGTGCTGCTCCACACATCCTCCTGCCTGCCTTCACAGCCCGCCACTGGCAGCCAGGCAACCCACGCACCGCCCTGTCTCTAGTGGCTGCATCTGGCGACGTCAGCAGCTGCAGGTAGCTGCTCAGCACATCACCCTGGCGTAGGTCTGTGGGCAGACCCTCCACAAAATTCGCCCATGCCACCGGCTTCAGCAGCGAGGCGCCGCCAGGCCGGTACATCCAGTCAATCTCTTGCGGGCGCATGAGGCAGATGCCGCGCAGCACTAGCCCGGTTACCCTGCGCAGCATGGTGCGCAGCATGGGCATTGAAAGTGTTTATCATTGCCATCACCAACATCACTGACACTATCAACACCATCATTGACATTAACTTCTGTGCAGCCTCCATTCTGCTGCCTGAACTCCGTCAAAGTTGCCACAGGACAGAGCGGCAGCAAACAAAAGGTCAAACACAAGGAATGAAGCTTGAGGGTCACACCACACTGCTAGTACATACTGGAGAGAAATGAGATCAGAGCAGATGTTTTATGGGCTGCACAGCTGCAGAGGCTTCCAGTCAAACCCTTGTACTCGGTTCTGCTTGGATTTTAGTGCCCTGAGTGTTCGGTGTCTGAGCGTGATCATCAGTGCAAAGGAGTGTTTCGCTGCAGCAGTGAATGAGCTCTTACACCTGCTGAAAGAGAGCACGCACATACACACACAACCAAACACACGCACAAGCACAGGCACACACAATACCCAAACTCGAATTAAAAACTGCACAGGCGCTTGGGCAAGAGTGCCAGGCTTGCAACCCCCTGAATTCAAGATCACCTGCTGGGGTGAGCAGACGCATATGCCAGGCCAAGGGCCACACCCCAGCTGCCGCCCAGCACAAGCCAGCTGGCAATGCCCAGATGCTCGCGGAGAACCTCCAAGTCGCCCACCAGGGATTCTGTGGTGTTGTCTACCTGTGTATTACAAGAGCAGTGCGCGGATATGCGAAGCAAGAAGTTGTTTCCAACACACATGCAATCGTGCATGCATCAGCTGTGAAGCTGCTATGAGGGCTCGAGGGTCTTTCTGATGACGTCCATCGGCACTGGGCAGCTGCACAAGAGCGGACCGAGGGAGCATTGTCACACAGAGTGCACACATGTGCTCATCAGCCAATATTCACATGTGTGTGCGCACACCTAGAGACACATTCACCCACCCAGGCACACACACACACACACTTATATAATCACAGGATGATCACAGCTGTAGCTGAGAACTGTGCAGCACATGACCCAGGGCAACAGGTCAAAGCACACAGGGTGCGGGCAGCACATGGGTGGGGGGGGGGAGCACAAGAGGCATGCATCAGCAGTGAGATGTTTCCAGCTCTTCTTGGGCAGCAACTTGTTTGTTGAAGCCTACATGTAGTTGTGCCTGTCCTTAGGTCTAAGTTCGAACTCCAGACTTCTTAGGCTTCTCCGGCAACGCCCATTGATGCCAGGCCAAAAGCCTTTGCTATGTTCAGAAGATGGACAAGCTCAGGGGGCTACACAAGGAGCCTGCCAGTCATATGTGTACTTTCCGAGGGTTCATCCGAACCTCAGGCTCAACAAGATAGGTATACATGAGTCAAGTAACTTGACGCACACTTCGCCGTGTGCAGTTGTGCAACTCTGCACTGGCAGACCCCTCCCAAAGGATTTTCCAAGATTAGGGTTTGCAGGCTGCAGGCTATGTACGTAACACACATGCATCCACACACTTGAGTGGGCAGACACTATCATGCCTTGAAAGTGTCATGGTTGAAATCACCTACACACACCAGGCATCCTCGAGGGGTTGACGCTCCGCACCCCCTTTGGTCAAGCAGCACCACCCGCCACACCCTCAAGTCAAAGAACCGCCTGCAAGGAGAAGTCACAAATTGTGCTGTCCTCACAACCCCATTTTGTATAAGATTCTGGAACGGAGGAGAGTAAGTAGTTTTGTAAGCACTAGGTGGCAGCCCCTGACGTCCAAGAGGACTGAGCCCACATCCCTGGCAGGCACAAAGCAGCTCCAAAGTGGGTGTCACCAGGATACAACCCACGCTGCTGCTGCTGCGCCAGAGCATCATGCTGCTCCACCACGAAAGCATGGAGCTGACTGCGTCGTTCTGCTTTTGTTTAGAGGCCTGCATCCTATGAACACCTCTCGGCCCATAAGTTGGACACTAAACTGTGCAATTTTTAGACAGTGGCTCTACGCAGACTTACTGCACAGCAAACTCTGGCAGAGCATCCACTCACGCGTGGTTGGGCCATGCTGCCGCGCCCGGGCCCCCATGCAGGAATACAGCAGGCAGGCCTTGGGGGTTTCCGTACTGGTAGTAGTGGATTGTGTGCAGGTCAGATACCTGGACAGCAGTAGCAGCAGTAGCAGCAAGGGTTGCAAGCGTGTGAGTGGGTTTTTTAGCTCCAGCCTTGAAGGCCCCGGACAGACAGGGTTATCCAGGTGGTGGCGCATGGACTACGGCGGCCACCTTTCAAACTTCCTGTCCTTCTGAGTGTAGTAATCCTAAATGAGCATAGGTCACAATTTAGTTTATCAAGTTCATGAAAGCCACAATGCATCTAGCGCTCGTGCAGTTGGGAAGACTTGGCTCTGTCACAGATTAGATTTGAGCAATACCGTCGGAAAGGGAGCGGCACTGAACCGTTGCCTACACAATAACTCCTACTAATGGGAACAATTGGAAGGCTAATGCCCGAGGAAGCCACAAGTATGTCCTAGGGACTGAACAGGTCAGCACTGAACCATCCATTGCAATGTCTGGCCTCACAGGTGTCAAGCATACAATAAATAGTTAATGGCTATATGTATTTCATAACTGGTATGCGTGTGAGCCACAATATCTACAGAACCCATACATGCCACACATCAGAACCACATACACCAACCTGCAGCTGGCCCATGTCATAAGCTCCTTGGGGCTCTGGGGGTGGATGAAGTGTTCTTAAAGGTGGGGGGGCTTGCTGCTGTGCTTGTTGCTGTGCAGCTGAGTAAGTCCTTACCAGGGAACCGGTCCTCGCACGCTTCCCTGACTTCACGTTGCTGTGCAAGCTAGAACCAATACATGTACAATGTCTCGCTGACAATGACACAAAGGATGGACATGCTTTCTTAGATGGAATCAAGACAGTTGGCCCATTGCACTGAGCATACAGGCCTTGCATTGTTGTGAGGCAGAGTTGTTGAACGCGCTAATAAATACACGTTATACACGTTTCGTCAGAGTTTCTATTTACATATAATTATGTTATTGTCAAGAGTGCAAAGTGAGTCAACTTTGACGTGCAAAACGTTGCATACGGCAGATTGTGCAATTTTAAGATGTGAGACTGATGGAAGGGAAGCTGGCATAGAGAGCCTGATAGCATGAAGCCAGTGCAAAAGCTCGAGGCAGATAAGAAACGCCATGCACAGGTAGGGACATGTTGCTTTAGATCACACAATAACACTGTGTGCTTGCTCCAGCTGCCTGGCTGCTGGCTTGCTTTGAAAAAAGAAGTGCATAAACGAACATGAGAGCACATGGGGCAAGCAATGGGCCCACAAAAACTGCAATCTTCTTACATGAGCTCAGGCCGGGCCCACGCATTGTTGTCAGCTGGCATTGACGAAAGGGGGGGCGTAGCGCGCGTAGTTCTTGCACATGTTTTTCCTTCATCATGCCTACTCAGATCTCGACCATGCTGATTCTGGTCCTCCTCCACCTTCACATACAATTGTATGTAGATTTCTAAGAGGGGCGCAGTGCGGCACAGCAAAGCAGCACTGAAGCAGTCTCGCTGGGTTGCCTAAGATTTAAGTCCAACAGGCTTTCGTACATGGCCTGCTTTGAAACTGGGCAGCAGCTGCATTGTACTGAGTGCACAGTGATGCACAGCTGGAGATGCAGGGCAGCACTTATGGGATCCCACACCCAAGGGACCCCAGAATGTGTATTTGTGGTGCGAGCATCCTGCTTATGGGAAAAAGTACATTCTGCGGCTGGCAAGGTGTTAACTGGCCACAGGCATGCACAGGCTCCCTCTGGCCTATGTTTTCTGAATCAGGAGGTTTTAATAGAGCGCCCTCTTTGGGGAAAGGCCTCACACCGACATGTTCTAAATAACATGCCTGCGCCTGTACCCGCCCCTGCCTGTCCGTGTACAGTGCCAGTAAGTTTGCCGCATACTTTCTGCCCGTTGCTCGCCCAAGCACCATCCCCGCGCCCGTGCTGCCTGCTGCTTGCCTACCCCCAGGCTGTGGAGGCTGCGCTGGCCAGGACTTCCCTCCTGAAAACGCAGCTGGAGGGTGATGGCGGCGCACTACTCACGCAGCAGCAGAGGGACGAGTATGGTGGGTTGGGCTTGCCGTGAGCGCTGAGCGTGCAGAAATAGAGGGTGAAGCAGAGCACAGTCAGCATGCGGGCTCACAGCTCACTAGATGCGCCCACTGGAATTAAGGAGGAAGTGTGGTGGGCTGCAGCATGGTACCTGCTTGGTGGACCTGGATGTCGCAACAGAGGGTTGAGTATAACGGACAGGGCCTGCATGTCTTTAGCTGTGCACCTTTGAACAAATAGAACAAAAGGCCTAGGCTTCCCTTACATTACTCCCCCCCTTCCCTTCCTATCGTGCGCCCTCACAGTCAAGCGCCTGCTTGCCCACCATAGCGACCCACAGCCCTCGACTGCCCCCGCCGCCGCCCTGGCCGCCGCCGCCGCCGCCCCGCTAGATGCCCACGTGCCCGCTGTTCATGCCATCGAGCCCCAAAGGAGCATCTGGCCCAGCAGCATGCACACTGTGGATCAGCTGTCCTCCACCACAACCACCTCCCTCACCACACCTGCTGCTGCGGCGGTGGCGGCCACCTCCCCTCAAGTTGGTGGCCCTGAGGGAAGCTGGCCAATCCTGCAGCAAACACAGGCGGGTCTGCAGGGGGCAGCAGCTGTGGCGGGGATAAGGGACGCTGACGCCACGGAGCGGCGGCATGCGTACGGCATCGTGCCCCCCACACAAACACTGCTGGACAGGGTGCGGCTGAAGCAGCTGCAGGTGGGTGGTTGCCGCAGGCACGGACAGCTAGTTATGTCACCCCTCTCTTGCCCCTCGCCCTGGAATGGGCTGGGATGATTTCAGGATTAGACCCTCTTCTTGATTGCATCATGGAGTAGGGAAATTGATACCCTGCTGACGGGGCTGATCGCAGAGCTCTTTGCAGTATGCACAAACTTGAAAAACTGGGGTTGGGCTGCCAAGCCACAGCCACACAAAGCAAACCCGGACTTCAACAGGTGGCCAATTGTTTTAGCTGTCTTGGTAGCAATGGCACCGAGCTCAGCAAAGGTCGCTGTGGCTATACATCTGTGTTGTTGCAGGCCAAGCTGGAGGAGCAGAAGAGGCACCAAGCCAAGCATGAGCATCTGGCTGCGCAGGCTGCAAAGCTGCAGAGGGAGGAGGGTGAGTGTGGTGGCTCACGTGTGGTGGACTCACCGAGGCTGGCCTCACAGTTGGGTGAATAGGCCTCACGGCTATGTGAACAGACCAATGACTAGACACTTTAAGGCAGGCCTCACAATTGGGTGTAAAGATACCTCACAGTTGGGTAAATAGACAATCAACCCGAGGCAGGCCTCGCAGTTGGGTGACTAGACACTCTAGAGGCAGGCCTTGCACTTAGGTGAATAGACCAATAGACCAGTTGGGTTAATAGAGCCAGCCTGTAAAAGTGAGGTGCTTGCCACCCATTAATTAGCTGCTTGCTGCCCAATGCCGCTTACGATCGAGCAGCACTCACTCATCACCCATCAAAAGCGCGCCCTGCTGACAAGAGGACGGCTTGGCTGGGGTGTGCACTGCAAGTGACCTGGCATACACGCTTCAGAGCACATATACACGCTTCAGAGCGTATATGGTTCTTCATTTACAAGGAGCCTCTCCCTGGCGCATGAAACGTGGCGGAGTGCTGACAATTGATGACCTGCCTCTTAAGCAAAAGCTTCTTGAGGCCAAGCGCTGACGATGAATGGCCCGCTCCTGAAGCAAAAGCTTTATGAGGCCAAATGCTTGCAATGGATGGCCTACTCCTGAAGCAGAAGCCTTTTGAGGCCTGGCATGCGTTAGCTTCTGGTGGCATGGCGCCGCACTCTCCCCTTCAAGTCCTCTACCTGCTGCAGGCCTTTGCAGCAGCTTTCCTCTCCCGTCGCAGCCCAGATCACTGTTGGGGCACCTGTGACGCTGCACCGTGGCACCTGTGCAGAGGCCATACGCACCAGGGAAGCATCCAAGGCTCGCACAAATATCCAGGTGGGTGATCGCACAAGCGTTCAGGTTTTGGTCCTTGGGCTGATCCCGGCTGTTGCACAGCCATGGCCATGGTGCCAGCCCTGCGCTTGTTGATGCCCTGTGCTAGTGGATGCCCTGTGCTGGTGGATGCCCTGTGCTGGTGGATGCCCTGTGCTGGTGGATGCCCTGTGCTGGTGGATGCCCTGTGCTGGTGGATGCCCTG
>LKMJ01002086.1_pt1 | contig 18210 bp, 17 predicted proteins | sample 643391 | NCBI WGS metagenome assembly LKMJ01 (sample SAMN04112250, study PRJNA286221) | soda lake metagenome | biome: soda lake; feature: Kulunda Steppe; material: water; isolation source: sample PL-Br10 brine of Picturesque Lake | place: Russia: Kulunda steppe | collected 2010-07 | reverse complement strand
CAGCTTCTTGTCTCAACTCTCAGCGCATGGGAATGTAACCTGAAACGTGCCACACTGCGCTGTGTCTGCCTGCCTAAATCCAGATGCAGATACCTAGGTACAGAAAAAGGCGGTCCATCAACAGTCAACGTCCTTAGAGGCAAACCAAATTATGATATTTTGCAGTCTTGCCCATCTGATCTTCATCACCTAGCTGGTTTGCCTGGTACCAGATACCCCTCAACCTCTTTCTCACATCGACAACAAATTGTGACAGTGGGATCGTTTGAAATGTACTCACGCGATGCTGGAAATCACTACTCCTTTCAAAACCCTGAAAACTTGAACATTCTCCCCACCTTCAAACCAATCAGGAGAGGTCTGCTGGCTTGTCTGCCTGCAACCCTCCTGATCCTCACTCACCCCTTTTCTTTTCTGGTGAAGGGGCTTTTCTTCCCAAGTGGACCCTTTTCCTTAATTGATGTGAGGAGCTTTTTGCTGCTTGTGTAGTTTTTTCTTTTCTTCTTCTTTCTTCTTTTCTTTTCATATCTTTCCTTCTTAGGCAAGCTATACAAAACATCAGGGGCGTCAAGAAAACTCCTGGCAAAAGGGAGAAAAGGAATGAATATTTCCTTCTGAGAGGGCACACAAATGACTCATGTAAGGAGGAAATTTGAAAATTTTGAAATGATTCTTTAAGTGAAAAAGAACATACTGTCACGCCAGATTTATGCTGTGCCAAATTTTATGCTGCATTGTGAGCCGGAGGTCGGTTGAGTCAGTTGGAGGAGTATTTGATCCCATTGTCAATTCAGCTTTAGCTGTATTTGAGCACGTCAAAGACGAACTCGCAGTAATACCTTGTTTGCTCCTAGCGACCTTGAAACATGTACGCCAGGGAGTAGACCCCTCTAGCCCTTGGGGGGCACACAGGTGTGGCAGCGCCCAGTCCAGTCCAGTCCAGTCCAGTCCAGTCCAGTCCACCGTCCAGTGTGAGTGCATCCGACAGCAGCTGCATGCAGCGCTGACCTTGCCTAATTGCAGGCAGAAGCGAGAGAGAGAACGAGTAGAGAAGGATAAGGGTATCAGAGGCTCCTCAGTCTCATCGCGGGCAACCTGTTGTCTGCTTGGTGTACACTGTCGCTGTCCGCAGCCAGTCCACACACCACACTTGCTCAAATACCGATTTGTGTGTCGTGTTATGGCCATGCTACGAGTCTAGTTTGGATGCAGCAGTCTCTCGGCGTGACAATACACCTCATTCTGCACAGCAGCACAAGAGCACTTATTATCAAGGATTACAAGGATAACAACTTGAAGGAAAAGGCCAAAATTTGCAGAAAAGACTACGCCGACAAGGTAACCCCTTTGCGTGAATTAAGGAAGAAGTTTTAAAAGAATGGAAAGTAAATTTACTCTACACCGGTCTAGGCCAAGCTTACTGAGGGGTAGTTCAGTATGACATTATAGATGGTCCCCATCACTCCAATCAGGATGGTATGTAGCTACATAGCCATAAGCCTATAGGCTTACTTTGTGGCATTGCTGTGCAAGGGCGTGTTTCAATCCAATATGCTGTTCAGTTGCTCTTGCTAGCTGGATGTCACGCCAGATTAGTGCAGTGCCAAATTTATGCTGCATTATGACCCGAAGATTGGTTGAGTCAGTTGGTGGAATATTTGATTAAGTCGTCAGTTTAGCCGGTTTAATTAGAAAAGCTCATCTGTCTGAGAGAATGTGGGCAAACGAGTGTACAAAGTATGAAGCTACGCATAAACACGAAGTCCAAATTGAGCTCCGCTGCGAATGACATCGTGTGGGAGGGCAAGGAATGTGTATTTAGGAGGTGTAAGGAGAACGTATAACCAGGGCCGCTCACTACTCAAATATTCGCTAATGTGCTCTCTTGTGTTTGCATTGGAGCTTCTTTGTTAGCCAGCGTGCAGTCAGCGTTGCACCACTTGCTCAATTGTTACTTTTTCATAAAATGTTTTAACTTTGTAAATTCTAAATATGCAACTGAAACAAGAGACTAAGAAGAAAAGGCCCAAGAACCGGCCTGGTCTAGAGCCCGCTGTAGGGACACCCATGCATGACACCTCACATCAGTCGCCATTCATACGTGCCCTGGGGTCCACCGACTTCACGACAAGGGCGAAGGGGGTGCAAGCGCTGACTCGTTTTCTGCAGCTCAAGTCCGAGCTCAGCACCGACGACCTGCTGAAAATATGGAAGGGCCTGTACGTATGCTTCTGGCATAGTGATAAGGCGCCGGTGCAGGTAGGAGGTGTCAACGCAAAGGAGTTTGTTCAAGCAGCCGTCAGTTTGCAGTCACTCAGGGGCCTTGCCTTTCACCTCAACAACTTTACCTCAGGTAGCAGCTACGTCATCCATGCTAGGTGTGCACTGTAAGGGATTGCCCACGCATGCACATGAACACTTTCATTGCCCCCTTTGCCCTCTCACCAGGCAGACCTGGCGGACCGTCTCGTTGGGATCCTTCCCATGCTCAACCACCATGTAAGTCGTGCAGACATGTCCCTAACGTGCTACCCGAAATCAAGCCTCTTGGCTGGGTGAATTGAGATAGAACTGCATTAAGAAGGCAAGCAAACTCAAGACTCTCCTTGCAAATACCCTGCCTGCCTGAATCCGCATGCACGTCCCATGTTGTACTGTGTCGCTTGTTCAGGAGTGCTTCAATTGATTCCACACATGCATGCCCAACATCATGACACTGCGCACATTGTTGTTGCTGTTTGCTGGCCATGCCATGCATCCGCCCCCTCAATTGCCCACTGACCATCCGTAGAGCCCTCTTCTGCGCGCTGCAGATGGCATACATGTATTTCACCATGTTCATGCACACCATGCGCCGGGAATGGTTTAGCATCGACCGTTTGCGGCTGGACAAATTCCTCATGCTCGTCCGCAAATTCATGGGCCAGCTCTTTACCTACCTACGCAGTCACAACTGGTAAGCACGTGCCTCACTTGATCGCAGCAGCAAAAAACTTCTTTGTATTTTAACTATACCTGTAGTTGGTATGGGCCCACATGCGCGCAGAGCCCATTGATGGCCATGTATTGGTGCACTGGATATCACCACACTTCTGATGATGCAGCATTATGCGGCGATCCATTGTCGCCAGCTCTGTCAGTCTGTCTGGGGGCTGTTGCCCATTGGTCTCAATGTTACTTTTACAGAGCAGCATCCCCAGCAACCACACCGACCTGCTTTAAAGACATATAATCCCTGACCTGCCCTGCAACCCACCTTCTGGGTTTGACCTTGCAGGGACGCACAGCTCCTGGAGCAGTACGCCGACTTCCTGCGCGACCAGCTCCTGCTACCTGACAGCCCAAACCATGCAATTGGCCTGGCCTACCACATCTGCGACATTTTCGTGCCCGAGTTGAGAGCTGCCCTGGTAGCCACCCCACCCCAATTTCCATCCAAGCCCTCTCAGCAGCAGGAAGCCGCAACGGGGAAGAAGCGAGGGCGGACACTCCAGCAAGAGGTGGCTGGGCTGCCCGTGGCAGCGCTGGAGGCGCTGCTGGAGCCGTTCTCAACGACTCTGCTCAAGGCCACGGACCAGGCTATGTTAACGCGGGTCAGGTATGAATGTGCATGCATGTGCGTGCGTGTGCATGTGTGTTTGTTTTGGTGTGTTTGTGAGAATGGGTGCGCGCGTATGTGTGGGCGCTTGTATGCGCGTGCATGTGTGGTGTTGTGCGTTTGCGCGCAAGCATCAGGGATCTTCTGCATAAACTTGTTTGAGCAACAGTGGATTGCAGCGTTCATTTTAAGTAATGAGCACATGTATGGCTGGCAAGGTTCAGCTTTCTTGCCTCCATTTCTGCACCATGCTCATGGAGCGCCGCCGTCTGAGCTCCAAGCTACAGGCAAAGCACCGTGGCGGCTGCAGGCATACGCCACCGATTTGCTTATCTACTGTAAGATATTCTGTGAGGGTTTTAGGGCAAGTTCAAGGTTCACAGGTGCCACAAAGCATTGGCCTCCTCTGGAATGCTGCAAAACAAAAGGCATAGCAGCAGCGTTTATACATCCAAAACTCTGGGCCCACCATCCCTTCAAGTCCAATTTCACAAGCATGATAGTGCTGGAGTTGCTTGACCTCCTATTTTAGTCTCTCAGTGCTCACTCAGTCAGGACTTACTGCTCCACAGCTTTTGGAATCTCTCTTTGTATGACTGGAGCCCTACATGTTAAGGCCTACATTATGCGTACTGCAGGGAATCAGTGTTTGACCCCCTTGTTGAAGAGCTTCGGCAAGGGGGGGAGCCGCAAGGTGAAGATGGGGCGGATGGGGCCCCACAGACACCACTTCTTGTCCTGGCAGGTGGCGAGGTGTGTTTTGGACATTTGAAATGCAGCATCATCGCAACTCAGCATCATTGGCAGCGTTGCCTCTGCTCAATAATGAATAGCTAGGCTGAAGCCTGTCACCTGTGCCTGAATGTAGATGCTGTGCATCCTTCACTGTGTAGTACATATGATGTAGGCGTAGAGCAAGTGCTGCTGCACACTGCAGTGTAAGGAGACCGGGGGGGCAAAGCACGGCACTGTTGCGCTTGTGCCAAGGTTGTCATTTGCCTGTTTTGGATTTGCAATGCACAAATGATTCAATAGAATCCAAAATGCGCCAAATTCTTTGAACGTTTGCCTGTGAGCTCCGAGAGAAGGCAGAGGAGGGGGAGGCTTAACTGACGCCAGCTAACCCTTCCCCCCCCCTCGATTCCACATACATACACTTTAAAACAATCCTTAAGACTGGTTGTTAGCGTGGGGCCGATCTAAGGTGATAACCGGAGCAAAACAGGTGCATTGTAGGGCCCAATTGGGGAGGATGATAGAATTCCGTGAATTGGTGTTTGACAATACTGCGAATGATTCGGTAAAGTTTAATGGGCCACTTTCACACTGCTTCCTAGTCAAATAGCGCCCAAAGAGTAAAATGGGTGATATACTGCCTTTGTCACCCAAAGCAAGTATGAGTACTAAGAGACATGGACAATCTCATGCTGGACGGAGACAGGTTACTAGAGAGCAGCCTGGTTGGATTATCCATAGAATGAATGTAAGCAGCCTTCTCAGAGGCAGCCCCGCATTTAAATAAAAAAACAAATTTGAATATAATATTTGCATTTTTTGGATTTTCGAGGAGCCCTTGAGGTGCAGCCTGACTGTATTCCAGGGTCATGGCTTAATGCACAGGTGCCCCGTGCTGCTGCTGAGCAGCGGGTATGCATTGTGAGAATGTGCTGTGATTGTTTATTACAGAGTTTCATCCATAACAAACTGAATTAAGGTTGTCCCCAGAATGGCCCACCCCGTGTCAAGGCAAATTATCTCACTTAGCGTGCGCACTTGTTTTTGAAGTTTCTTTGTCCTGAAAAGTGCAAAAGAAAGCTGGTTTTTTGCTGCATCTGGCAATGGCAGGCAGGCGGGGAGGGGGGCTGTGTGCGGGCCAGGGTGCAGGGAGGGAAAATAGTCACGGTGGAAGATTGAGCACCAATGCTTGTGCAGCTCACCTCCCCACAACTTCAGGGAGCCTTAAAGTGTCTTCTTATCTTCCACAACTTTGGGTCAAATTGGGTGTGCTGAAAATGCCCGGAGGCCAGCTAAACAGTTAACAGGAGTGTCACGTAAGAAAATTGCCTGCCGTTCTTCTCTTCAAGGATGAATTGCCAAATTTTAAAGAGATATGCTCTTATTAGGGTTGGGTCATTCGTTTTTAACGAATTTTATCGCTTTCATTTTTTATTGAATTATTCCAGGCGCTTTCTAAGTGGCATTTGCAAATGTTATGGGCCTTACACCCATTTCACCAATTTCTTCACTTTATGCCTCATCGACCCCCAATTCCCCTGGATATTTGAGGTCTAAGTAAAGTTCCATAGTATGCAAATTACAATTCACCTTCATTTCCAGGCAATTTCAGCTGCCTCCCAACCTTTGCGATGCATCATGATCATGCATGTTCCAGCAAAAAAGGTCAACCTGCCATTCTTCTTCTCGCTGCAATTTTTCAATAAGTCTGATTGACTGTGCATAAATAGAGGAATAGGGACCTAAACTGTGAGGGTGGAATTGGTTAGGGAGAGGGCCCTCCTCCCCAAAACTGGATGGAAAAGCAAACGAATAATTCACAAATTTTGCTTCTATTGAATAATTTGCGCTTTTTAAAGGTGAAATGACTGATTGACCCAAAACCCTAGTTCTTATTATATTTTTCCGCATCTGTATTAAGAGAATGACGGGCTGAAATAGGGCAGGGAGGTGGAGGTGATATGTGCAGGCACCCGTTCCTTCTGCAGCAGGCACGGCAGGTGTGTGTGGGGTATGTCATATTTAAAAAATAATTTTCACAATACTGATTTCAGTAAAATAAAGCTGAAGGTTTGAATTTAAATGAGCTTGAGGGAGTGCTTGCAGATGAAGCTGCCTGGTTGCTAACAATTTTTGCTGTTTTATGTCACAATTTCAAAAAATTTCCCAGTTCATAGAATGCACGAAGAAGGCAAATTTTGCAGGAAGTTATAGAAAGCTATGGGTAAAATCAATCCGGGAACCCTGAAATTCCGTCGGGCAAACCAGCAGCAGAGGGCTGGAGCCTGCGCCTTGATGCATGCATGGAATGCCCTCCTTTTGTTTGACACAGAGAAGGATGCATGTATGCGGCATCTTGAAAACCAGGCTGGAAGGCTGCATGCAAGCATCCTTTGTGACATGCTGCATTGCCAGGGTAGCACCAGGGGTCCAAGGCATTGGCAGCCAGCAAAGTTCAACTTTGGCATGGATGTATGAGTGGTAGCAATTTGAAACAAGAAAAGGCATCAAGCAGATTGATATTTCGCTGTGGGTTCAAGGCAAGAACGATTGTAAAAAGATTACCAGCAGTGAAATCAACCCAGCGCCACAGTGCCAGCCTTTATACATGTGTATCACACCTTCGATTGATTACTTTCATTTCTACCGTATCGCTCCTATACCGCAAATAATTAAATAATCACTGGGGGCCCTCGCTATCTGAAATCCGTTTGGAAACTACTTTTATCAAGACCACGCGTAGCATCCAGGATTTAAAACGAGGTCCTCCAGGGGCGGACCATGGAGCCACATGCTCCAGAGGGTCAAAGGACACTATTTGATGTAGGTTGCACAAAATGGAAGCGCTAGCGATGAGCAACCCAGGGAGCTCCGCATCCGCTTGGATCCCGACATTGCTCGTTGGGTGGAGGAGCATGAGAAGCAGCAAGCAGCGGCCATAGCAGCCCAGCCCCCTCCCCCATCTCCCAGGCCTGTTGACAGGCCGAGAAAGCTGCCTGTTGTTGAGGGCGAGGAGCCTATTGTACCACCAGAGTCCCCTGAGAGGGATGAAGAGCTGCTCAGCATTCAAGAAGTGGCAGCTGAGGCAGCAGCTAGACGCACATCAGAGGCAGTGCTTGAAGGGGAGGCAGGCTTGGAGGAGGTTGCAGCAATGGAGGAGGCTGCAGCGATGGATGAGTTTGAGGATTCAACAGCCGCAGTCAGGGGCAGGGGTAGGGGCAGGGGGGGTGGCAGGGAAGAGGCTCGGGCACAAGGGAGGCTGTCTCTGAGCCAAGCAATGGAGGCAGGGGCAGGGGCAGGAGCAGAGGTAGGAGGAGGGGCAGAGGGAGGGGGAAGTGGGGCTGAGCCAATGGAAGTGTCCTCGGAGTCAGAGGAGGACACGTCTGAACAGGACACAGACATGCAAGAGAAGAGGCAGCTGGGATGCTGGGAGTGTGCCAAATTGAGGGAGTTCGCGTTAAACGTAATGATTGGAGGTGCCTCGCGGAAACCAAATACTCGCGGGAAGATTATTGAAGACATCGCGTAAAGTAGGATAACATAGGAGCGATACGGTATGCGGTGAAGTGAGAGAGTGACCGTGCTACCCTTCACAGCTTTGTTTGCTGTGAGCTTACGAAGAGCGCAGACAAGTTCCAAAGCAAGTAAAGTGTGCCTGCATAGCTGCAAAGCAGGGGTTACAGAACGGAAGTACCCCAGCGCTACCTGGGGCCTGCGCGGGGCACCCGCTCCGCTGCCCTTTGCTCCCACGCCTTGATGTAAGATGCGAGGCAAAACGGAGCCTGCTCCCTTCCAAAAATTCTTCCAACATGCTTGAAATACTCAAATCCAAACAACTACTAGTGACAGTGGATCTTCTCTGCCCTCTCCTGGAAGCAGCCTGTGCTAGGGGTGAATCAGATGGGTATCCCTGGTGACCAGGGCCTTTACATAAAACTAAATTTATTGCAGTATGAGGGGAGCAACTGGGGAGGATTTGAGAGCGTGGGGTGAGATTTGCCTCTCAGGCTTACAAACACGGGTGCGCTACGTGCAGCAGGGTGCACCAAATGCTATTTACTGAAGTATCCTTGTGCCAGGAAAACTCACAGCTACTGCAAGGTCTTAGCCTTTCAGTAGCTGTGCTCAGAGTTGGGAACGGTGGCTGGTTGCGAAGCTGTGTGAAACAGCAGTATATAGCGATGGGTTAGGGCGCCCGAGATTTTATTAGACTTGTAGTTGCTGCACTCCTTTTGCTTAATCATTTCTAGGTTGTCAAAGGTAAGCTTTGCATCACAGTGACGAGCGGTTGCACAGTGCTGGAAAACGCTGCAATCATGCCCACCCAAATGTGTGACGCCTTGCATGCATGTCCATTCACATATTGCATTCACCCGAAGTTGCTTGTGCCTCCGCTTGCTGCAGGGTTTGTGCACCAGCTTTGCTGCACAGCTGTTCGAATTGGGAGGATTGGCAGAAGTCAAGGCACGCAACAGGGCAGCCCTCTTCGGCATTGCGCAGGTAGGGCGCTCTTTGACTGCTCTCAAACAGGGCGCTTGCTTTCTACGTGCTTAAGCAACAGCACGGGGCGCCATTTGTGTATAGCACGCTTTATATCTCTGGGATTTACATCAATTTCCAAAAGTGTGCCTGCTATGTTGGTACGCATTGACTAGCTCTACGTTCTCTTGCCGAGGGATCACCTGGGTGCCTGTCAAAGTGTTGCCATGCTGCTTGAAAACCACGGACATCCATGGGCAAAGGTGATGGGAAACTGCCTTGACAGGCAACATTCCTATCTGCCCGTCCTGCCACTTATCTTGCATGAGGACATGGATAGCAGCAGCTTGCGTGCCTACCCTGTTATTTCTGCCTCTGTCAATTCTATCCTTGGGCACATTCCCAATACTCGCCTGCCTTGCAGTCATTAGAGAAAGCTCAGCGCAAGCGAGCCAAGCGCTTGATGTCAGACACTTCCTCCTCTCCATCCCTTGCGGAGGCGCCCTCCACTCACATGCTTGCCCGCCACCTACAGCAGCAGCAGCAGCAGCAGCAGCAGCAGCTGCCCCTGTCTAACTCTGTTCCCAAGAAGGACAAGAAAAAGAAAAGCAAGGTATCTTCGCCTGCAGTCAACATGCTCGAGGGCACAGAGCAGCTGCCTCGGCAGCAGATCGGACTTGACTTGCACCATGCAGGACCTCAGCCATTGACACCGGCTGATATTACACCCAAGAGCAACAAAAAGCAGCGGAAGGCTGAGGCAGCAGCAGCTGTAGCTGCGGCTTGGGGTGAGGGGGGCATAGGCAGTGTCAGCGTGGATGCAAGCCCATCCCTTTTGCCGGGCTCTGAGCTAGCACGGCGCTGCAAAAAAGTGCAGGTTGGGGCTGCAGAGGGCGCGCCTGCATCTTCAGCGCCGTCGCCATCTGCTGCGGACTTTGAATTCCCGATCTCAGTACCCTCAACAAGAGGTCCCATGGAGAACGACTCCCCAGGCACGCCCAAGCTGGGCCAGTCGGCCTCCAAGAGGAAGGGCAGGAAGGGCAAGACAGACCTGGCAGGTGTGGGAAGCCTCAGGCATGCTCTTGTCCTGCGATTTTGAAGGTCAGCCTGCTGCCCCTGGCACATGATGCAATGATGCAGGTACAAGCTAGGTTTCTTGCCAAGTCTCTATTGCATAATCGGGAAAGCTTTGCACTCTTTTGTTGGTAGGCAAAACTATTCAGTTGAAGCAGCAAGGGTTGTCCCAAACCAGGGATGTAAACAGCGCCGGCCTGGGAGATTCACAGCGTCAAAATACAGAATAAGTTTGGTATTTCAAGCATTAAACCTCTGACTGACCTGGCAAAAATATAAGCTGGGCCAGGGGGTCTGGGGAAGCCCAAATACTCCCCCAATCGCCCTCCAACTGACCAACATGGCCTTACAATATAAGATGCCTTTATCCAAGGGCCGTGAATGGGACCAGGTTATCCTTCTAGTGATTGAGTGGACAGATGGGACAAGGACTAAGGGGAGGTTCAAGGTGCAGTGCAAGCAATCGCCTGACCATCAAGCATGCCACTGACTCGGTGTGGTTGTACAGCAACTTGCACTAGGCCAAGCGCACACAGTTCCTAGAGCAGCAGGACATGGCCCAGCCCTGGGTAGTGTTCTCAGAGAAGGAGGAGGAGGAGGAGGAGGAAATTTAAGCGTAATTTGAAAGGCAGTTTGTCCACAGCGCAAATTCAAGCCATTTTGTCAGCGACAAGCTTCAAAAAATTTGCTGTTTGCATCCTTGTCCCAAACTCACCAGATGTAGGGCACATATGTGGGCGTGAACAACCTTGCAAGTACACCTTGCTAGCATATTTGCACTAGCAGTCACAACCGATTGCATAATGCCCTTCAGTCACAATCCCTCTCATGTTCAGCATTCAAACCTAGTCTTCTCTCCACAACTCACCTGCTTTGTCAATGCTGCCACCCCTGGAGTCTTCTTTTCTTTGCTGTAATCCTTGATGAAAACGTTCAATGAGTGCGCAATGCATGTCAGGGCCAGCCACCTGCATGTTGGCGCAACAACGAAGTGGGGGAAAATTGTGTCTTTTCCTTCTTCCCCACTGGATACCCACTGGATGTTTTCAAATGTTTGAATTGTCCTGTCCCATCCCAAGGTGCAGTGTGTCAACAGGAGCACCTACCAGGAGGGCTTATCCTGATTCATGCGCAAGCCTTGTCCTTCAATATTATTTACCATCGAGTGTAAACAAATTTTTCCAATTGCCACTTCCATTCAGTAAGAGTAGCCCGAGTGGACTTAAATTGAGGAGTATACAAGTTGCTCTTTTTATTCTGTAGGTTAAAATCCGTGTGTGCTCAACATATTGGCCCTTGAATATCTGCTTGACCTTTATTTTGGAACTGAGCAACTTCCCTTGGGCGAGATCTTTTAAGGGGCTATTAATTGAATTTTGCAGCCTGTGCATCATTCCCTGAGAACATTATTATACCAGCTGTTTCTACATTTCCTGGCTCATATCTGCTTGATATAAAATGATGAGGTAACCCCCAGACAGACCAAATAAATGGAAAATTTGCAGAGGGGGTTATCTGAGCGAAAGTCTGGGCATGCTCCTTTCTTAATGCAAATTGTATTTTTATCATATAACTAGGCTACTGGCGGAATTTGGGGTGAAATGGACGCCCCTGGTGGCCTGGGAGGGTGCTCAGCCTCTGTTTTTGGCCTATTTTGGCATAAACAGCCCACGTATGCCCTCATTTCGACCCAACCACACGTCTTTTTACCCCCAAAACACCATCAATATTCTTCTTATATGTTCTTATTGATATTGGATGTTGAAACTGAGGTTTGGAGGGGTTTGGATTTTTTTACCCATTTTGGCACCCCTTGTGCTGATCTTCTCTTGGGTAAATACACATCTCACCAACCACTGGGTGTTTTCACTCCAATTCTTTTGCAATGATGTTTGTTTATTACAAGAGCACCAAAACACCAAAAATCATGTAATTTGGTGCAGTGGCTGGTCTGGTGTGGACATCTGGCTGTGAAAAGTAGGGTTCACGCCACGGCTCATTAGGCACGGGCGCCCTGACGTGCAGTTTTCAAGCTCAAGTGCTGTGGACAGCTTGCAACCAGGGCTACTATCAAACACTAAGCTTGAAAACTGAGCGTCAGGCGGGCGCCCATGCCCTGGGAGCATGCAAAGACCATACCCATTTTGGGCCTCAGATAATCCCCTCTGGAAAATTTGCCATAAACTCTACATTAAGAAATTGATTTTGTGGCTTGTCTGCTTTGAGGGAGTGTAGCGTGAAAAATATATATGCATGGGCAACACATAAGCGCTGTAGTCCACGGGATTTAATAGTGTCCCTCTCCACTAGCCCCTAAATGGCAAGAGCCCATGACCATGCAGCCCCTAAATCATATCTTGCACATACCACTGTCTCACATGCCACAGCTCTGCTTGGGTGATGGTAGCAAAGGATTTGGATCTACTGCTAGCCTGGTTTTTAGGCGTATTGGCGTTTGTAGCTAGTCATCGCCATCATAGAATGAGTCACTGTCTTAGATGTCCTTTTTCTGCATGGTTGAAATGGCATAAAGTAGACCCTTACAAGCCCATAAAAGCTGCGCGCATCACATTGCTATACTCGCCGTCATGGGCATCATCTCGACTCAACCATAGCCCTCCATCTTCTCTGCTGCAGGTGAACAGATAATTGGAATTGGTTATGATCATGGACTTGAAGAGATCTCACCTGGCGGGGCAAGCTCACCATTTCAGCCTATTTCGGAGAGCTCGAGAGAGAAGGGAAATAGTGAAGAGCAGGGGATTTTGGGGAAACAGCTGAGCGAGCTTCCTCCTTTGCAGCTACAGATGAGGTTACTGGCTAAATACTTCGCGAGAGATACACGCAAGCAGCAGCAGGTGCAGATGCTCATGCTTCCTCCTGGCTAGTGAGCTTACTCATGCTTCCTCCTGGCTAGTAAGCTGATTCATAGTGCATTGAGTTGAGGCAAGCTTAGGAAAGATAACCCCAGACCCTTTAAAGCCTGAAGGCTTCTTTGTGGCCACTTATGATACCTTTCTGCTGCAGCCAATACATGGAGCATTCATGGTTTGTATCATTGTTGTGGTGGTGTTCCCAGCCAGGCTTGCGCTGTGTGTTGCAATTGGATTCAACCTGCTGCAGGCCTTACCATGGGTACCTCGCATTTTTTACTTACCTCATCGCAGGAGGAGCAGCAGGACCAGGACCACCAGCAGCACCAGCACCAGCAACACTCAGCGGGCTTGAAGCCAGCTTTGAAAAACAAGCTCCCCGCAGAGGCTGTGCAAGCTGTCAGGTTGAATCTTGGGTCTGCAAGCAAGGAAGCCTTGGGCACTGCATTGCATCACAGGTGATTGGGCATGCTGCAAGATGCGCAGGCTTTCCAAAAGAGGGAGAGGAGTGGGAGTGTGACACAGATGTGAAGTATGCACAGCCATCAGCACTTGGTTTATTGGCTCTGTAGTTTAAGCTTGTCTTTGTAGGAAGTGCTCTTATTGACATGCTGTACCCGCCTGTGGGATACTTACGGGATCTAATAGAGCAGCCCTGCAGCTTGTCCTTGATGAGTGAGTAAGTGCACAGAGTTAAGAAAAGTCAACAATGGGCTTGATGCCAGCATTTGGAGCACAGCACTGGTGGCTGCTCCGGCAATTGCAATGAGTTCAGTGGATGCGCGGGAGCTATGAGCAAGGCTGGGTGCAGAGAGCAAGGTCTGGAACCGCGGGGCTTAAGAAGATGGATTAATTTGCAACACCTAGGATTAGTTTCATTGCTGTTGCTGGTTGCACACTGGACGTAATTTACACACAGCCTGGCTCCATTATTAGTGCGTTTGGCATACCTTAGAATACGCATGTATTTACTCAGGCATTTACTTTTGTGTTTGATGTGCAGCATGCTTTCACGTGGTTGCCTAGCCTGCTTGCCCATGTCCTGCCCTGCCCATGTGCCTGCAGGTCACACGCTGCTGATGAGGTAGAGCTCAAGACGGCACGCAAGGCCCTCAAGCGAAGCTCGGCAGCAGGTGGGCGCTGGCAATCTCTGGATGCATTGCAATGGCTAGAGCTCGAATTGAGGTGCCACTGCACTCTCATCAAGACTGCTGGGTTTGAAAAGCTTCGTCTCAAGCAAGCATCATGTTCAACATTTGGTGAGAAGCGAGGCTTTTCTCCAAGGATGCCTCTTGGGCTGTTTTTGGCGCTCTCCTCCAGGACGTCCAGAGGAATGGCTTTGTCTGAGGCATGCGGGATGACTTTTTTTTCAAAGCATGTGATTTGTCTGGGGCATGCAGGATGACTTTTCTTTTCAAAGCATGGGATGCTCCCACACAGATGCTTGCCAAAAGTGGACGTTGTCATGAATGCACTTGATGCGGCATAGACATGGACACACATGCAAGAATCATGCAGTCCCAGAATAGGCATTGTGACGTTGCGTCACACATTGCCCCCTGCTATTGCCTGCTTGTTTCTTCACCTCTGCTTGCACAGGTTTTGCAATTGCTCAGGCTCGATATGAGCATCCTGGCACCGGGCATTTAAGCTGATCAAGAAGAGCCAGCACTTGACTCTATAGACGTCACTGACATCATGTCTATTCTGGTGCTGGTGCTGGTATGAACGTGTTCCATACCAGCATTTGCACATACTAGAGCCAGAACTGACATATCAGAGGATCCATCCACCTCTTTTATGCAGCTCTCATTCCCACTAGTTTTTTCTCGCATGTGTGTGGAATACTTGCAGGAGGAGCCTTGGCATTGTCGCCTGTCAATGGCCTGCATCAACCTCAAGAAGCTGAAAGTTCGACGCCCCTGACAACCCCAGCAAAAGGCAAAAGGAAGCGCATACAGGCAGAGCAGCAGCAGCAGGGCAATGTGAATAGTGGCACAGCAACCCCCCCCCCTAACCAATGTGCTTCTGCCGCACAAGCCCCAGCAGCCACCGTTGTGCAAGCAGAAAGGCGCGGCAGTAGCGGCAAGAAGCGCGCAGGGAGGGTTGCTGGTGCGCCAGCCACTTCTGCCCGCAAGGCTGTGCGCATCAATTTGAGGAACAACCTGTACTTTGAGCATGGGGGCCCAGTCCCCGACCCCATGGTCCGCACGCCACCCACGGCGCGCTCCAAGGTAGGTTCCTTGCCATACCCAAGCACAGCCTGGGCACAGTTGTTGCGTGGGTGCATGTCAAAGGCGCAGGTATCCTTGCAGGGCCAGATAAATGTGGCTGGCAAGTGCTTGCTGGAAAGGTAGGGTTGGTCTCCTCCAGGCAATTATGGGCGGTCTAAGTTAGGGTTGTGAAATTGCAGCTGTCGTGGGTCTCCTCATGCCACAGCCTTGGGAGGCATGAAACTGGTGTTATTCATTCCTGAATATGTGAAACGATAGGCTGTGTCATAACTTCCCGCACATGCAGGGTGGCATCTTGAAAAAGGCGCAGGAGAGCCTCGCAGCCATGGGGGTCACATCCTCCCCTCAATCAGCTCCAGCCAAGCTGCAAAAGCAGCAGCAGATCCTTCAGCACCAGTCTGGCAAGAGCAAGCAAAAGGAGCAGCCCAAGAGTGCATACACAACGCCCCTCAGCTCGCCGCGGGCCAAGGCAGAGCTGTTCTTCTGACTTTGTGCCAGAGGCTGAGTGTCTTTTTCACCGCTGCTTGCTTCAAGTGGTGCATGTAAGACAAAAAGCCCTGAGGAATTCATTCAACTTGCATTACAGACGAAGCTTCTTTCCATTGATCTGGTTACAAGTTCACAGGTTTGGGATCAACTGCCAGCCTGGTAGTCAGGCTGATTGATTTGTCATTGTGGCATCATCTGCCAGAAAATGAGTTCTTTCATATGTCTGAAATTAAAAAGCAGAGTTTGCTGTGCCACTGAGAACTTCTGATAAAGGAGAGAGCAAATGAAAAACAGTCTGAGGCAAGGTTGCATAGCTTAACCTGCCGAACAGGGCAGCTTAGCTGAAGCCAGGCCTGTAATCAAAACCAACTTGAAAGGCAAGGGCATGAAAAGCAAGGTGGTGTTTTAGAACCTTAGCAGTTCAGGCACTCATGCACTAAAGCCAATCCTCAGGTTTGTTTGGCTGGTGAACTCTCTCTGCCCACAAGTAGTACTAGGTATTTGAGGTCCGTAGAATGATTCAAACATATGTTGCCCGTTAGCTTCCAAGAGGAATTGAGGGGAGGCAAGAGGAATTGGGGGGGTTACAAGAAAAAGGCCTTCAGTCGAAAAGTGTGACTGCTGGCCTGCTCATAATAAACTATCAGTGCATGAAGGAAGAAATAAAGCTTATTGATTTCCTGGCCCGGAAGAGCAGGCACATTATTTAAGCCTGCGGAAGGAAGTAGGGAAACATAAGTCCTTCTTAGAGAGACCACGTGTGGAATGGTGCACTGGAAAAGGACGTGTTGCTCATCTTGCAGTGTTAGTGACATCAGTAGCATAGCACAAATTATTAATACCTGTAGTACAGGTAGGGGAGGTGTTGTGAGACCAGGTCAATGCTGTTTCAACTCATAGGGTGTGGGCACGAAGTTTGGCGCGTGCCACACTGCAGATAACGTGATGAGAAAGGACAAGTTTACAAGAAATATGTACCTGGAAAGGATATATGGCAAATGCGTGAACAGCCTAAGGGCCTGAGGGCCCTCTTTACTTACGTACTACAGTAGGGAGGGCGCACCATTGATGATAAGTGGTGTGCTGTCGCGCTCTTGTGGATGCGTATCAGAATAAGGTGCCCAAAATTTTAAGTGCCTCTCCCTGGCGTCGGAAATGTTTGGGCTGTTGAAACAACCACGTCGGAATGTTGTAAAGCGTTACCAGTGTGGATTACCACGCCTACTGGCCCGCTTTCCGGCCCAGAAAGCCGGCGGTAATCCTACCATGGCATGTCAGTGGTTGATTCAACCAGGCCCAGTTGAAACACTGGTTGATTCAACCATCAACCTTGGAGGTCCACAATCCACAACAAAACAACCGAGATCAATGGGCTCACACTTCAACAGCCTTTCTTTGAACATGCAGGCTTAAGGCTGTATCTGCCAAACAAGGGCAGCTCAGCTAATCGCACCTGTCTTGAGGTTTGAGCCCCGAATCTTCAGGTTGCGGGGGTGGACAGCCGACATGTAGGATTGTGTCAGACCATTCATGGCAGATAGCATGTGAGATGACCAGCAATCATTGCACCTTGAGCCCAGTTGCATGTCAGCTTGTAAATCCTCATGGTAAATCCTTTCTTGAAGAAAGGATTTACCATGAGGAGAGCAAGTTGCAGTGGAGGTATGGTTTGAGTTCAAGCATCATGCTTGATTGGACAGCCGCACTGCCAGTGCTGCCCGGAACCAGCTGAACTGTAGAGGGTCTACACCACACTCGCGCTTGACACACCTTGTAGGGTCGTGTCCCTGACCATCATAATCCTCTCAGCACCGTCAACAGCCACTTTTGTATTGGATTGTCAATTTCTTTGCCCTGCCTTACTAAGTTAGTAATAAATGGGTGGCCCAAACCTGGCTTGCATACATACCGGTAGAAATTGCGAATGCTTCAAGAAGCCACATGTAAACGAGCAACCTGTTGGTGAGGTCATGCTCCCATATAAACTGTTTGATGCAGAAAGTAGCTGTGAATGGATGTAGCACTGTATCAGCCGCAGTATTCAGATTGAAATGTCTGTCACAGAACATGCCCAGATTCTTGAATGAGTCTGTATAGGGGAGCAATGCGCCATCATGAAAGAAAGGGGGCCATTTGTTAGTGTGAGAGTTGAAGCACATCACCTCAGACTTTTGTGTTTTGGCTGTGAGACTTTCTTCATGCGTAGGCTCCTGGTTTGTTTAGGGTGGTCTGCATGCGGTCAGGGTTGTTGGACATGAAGGAAAGGTCATCAGTAAACAGCACGTGAGTCACCAGGAAATTTGGAGTGCCAGTGAGCACGCCTTCACCCCGTCTACCACGCTGTCAATGTCATTCAAGTAGATGGTGAACAGCAGAGGGGAGAGGGAACATCCTTGCTGAACACGAGAGATGGCTGCACAGAAGCTGTCTTATCACCAACCAGCGATGTTTATTCATCAGCATGATACAAGTCTTTTAAGACAGACAGGATACTATCTTTTACTATTCTTTTGCTATTCTTTTGCTATTCTTTTACTATTCTTTTGCTTTATCTGAAACGTCATATATTACATGCAAGTTAACTGCCACACAAGGTTCCTTATAGATTACCAGAGCCTCTGTGATAGATTACTGTCTTTTTCTGTCAAACTTGGACTTTTTGAAAGAGCCTTCTCAATACCTTTTACTGTTGCCTTTCTTGCTCAGGCCTCCTAAATTCAACATTTAT
>LKMJ01002085.1_pt1 | contig 18214 bp, 19 predicted proteins | sample 643391 | NCBI WGS metagenome assembly LKMJ01 (sample SAMN04112250, study PRJNA286221) | soda lake metagenome | biome: soda lake; feature: Kulunda Steppe; material: water; isolation source: sample PL-Br10 brine of Picturesque Lake | place: Russia: Kulunda steppe | collected 2010-07 | reverse complement strand
CGGTCGACCGGACTATCACGACAAGGGGACGGTGTACCTGCTGGTCGAGCCGGACGGTGCCTACCACGGCAGCCAGGAGATGACCGAGGACGAGGTGGCGTTCAAGCTCCTGAAAGGCGAGATGGAGCCGGTGACGACGCGTTACGACGGGGCCGCCGCGGTCGAGGAGACCCTGGCGAACATCACCGTCGCGGGCGACCGAGCGGGAGAACTCAACGACCGGATGGTCGGCGAGGTGCCGACGAAGTACGCGCTCGGCAAACTGCTGGAGTACGAGTTCATCGACGGGCTTGAGCCGACCAGACTGGGCCGCGCAGTGACGACCCACTTCCTCTCACCAGGCGACGCGTTCCTCTTGCTCGATGGAATCCGCAAGGACGAAAGCCCCTACGATATCGTGGCCCGAATGGAGCGGGACGATGACGACGAGTAAGACCGGTACGGGTGAGTATTCTGCATCAATTACTCAACTCGACTGATTCACTTTGTCACCGATTCGACGGTATCTGGACAGCTTCCTGCAGGCAATTATCAGTAAGGTGAACCTACCGTTAGGTGGCTTTTACGAACCGTTAGCCGGGTTCATACTAACAGGGAGGGGTTCGAGCGAAGAGGTATGTCCAAGACAGAGGTTCGCAGTCAGCAGGCGGGGCAACGACAGGGAAGCGTCTTCGAGTGCGAGTTCTGTGGAAACACCTACCTTTCGCGGGAGATTCCGTACAACGGGCTGGGGTACGCGGTCTGTCCGGTGTGCCAGTACGAGCATGGCCCGCAGTCCGTAGAGTGACGGAGTGCGGACCGGGCCGAAGTAGCGTCACTGCAGGAGTGCCGTCGTCAAAGACCCTCAGCGTCGGTTGACGTGACGGTGCTGTCGACGACGGTTAGCGTCTCGTCGACGACGACTTCCAGTTTTTCATTCCCGGCGGTGAACGTCGAACTGGCGCGGAACGGGTCGTCGCTACTGACCTGTTCGTACTCCGTCCCGAAGGTGGTGAACTCCCAGATAGAGCGCTCACGGACATCGATGCTGTGGTCGTGGAAGAAACCGACCACCTCGGGGTCGGTGAGCAGCGAGAACGTCAGGCCGCTCGTCGGCTCCATACCACACTGCAGGCACTCGTACTCGACAACCGGTATCTCGTGTGCCTCGCCCAGCGCGTCCTCGGCCACTTCCGTCGACGACTTCCACATCGACGAGTCGACGAGTCGACAAACAGTTCGTTCGACGGGGCCGTCACACTGTGAGCAAAACCCCCGGTCGAGTCGCTCGATTATCGTCCGGAGATACTGCCCGGCTACTGTGGGAATCGCCGTCCGGTCACAGTCAACGAACGCACTGGGCGGAATCGGGAACTCGGTCCGGATCCGACAGGAGTCGCACTCGACGCGTGCCCGCTCGTCCTCGTAGTAGAACGTCCGGTTACCGCCGCAGGTCGAACACGGCCTTTCGAGGGATATCGGTTCCATGCTGCCGCTCGTCGTGTACGCCCCCGCCTCGATTGCGCCGTTTATCTGTGTACCAGCCGCGGTAAGCTCGTACCCGTCCTCGCTCTTCGTGACAAACTGGCCGACGAGTTTGTCGAGGTGGTAGTTGAACTGCCCGGAATCCCTGACGTCGACGGCGTCGTGTAGCTCGGAGAACGCCATCGGGTCGTCGCTGTCCCAGAGCGCACGGAGAATTGCGATTCGGTTGTCGTCCGAGAGCAGCGTGAACACCTCCTCCGGTTCTGTGTGCTCGACAAACTGGGGGTGTTCCATATCGTAGCCATACACAGCATTCGTCATAAATGCCAGTGACGAGACTCACGCCCAGACACGAACGCGTTCACCTGACGAGCAGCAGGAACTCGACCGACAGAACGGTGTCGTCGTGCTGGTTTTTTGTCGTCACCTGTTGCCTGACGATGCCCGAGGCCGCCGGATGGTCAGTCTCCCACTTCTCGGCAATCTCTGTCTCCGCGCGGACAGTGTCGCCGGGGAACACCGGTTCGACGAACCGCAGCTGGTCCATCCCGTAGAACGCGACGAGATGCTCGCGCCCCTCAGCCGTTCGCGACTGCCAGAGCAGCCCGGTCGTGACTGCGAGCACGAGCGTTCCGTGGGCGACGCGACCCCCCAGTGGTGAGTCGTCCATCGCCTCGGCGTCTGTGTGCAGGTGGTTGAAATCGCCGCTGACCCCCGCGAAGTTTACCACGTCTGATTCGGTGATTGTTCGCCCCTGCGTTTCGAATCCGTCGCCGATTTCGATTGCCTCGTATCCGTCCTTCATGCGTTCTCGTACACCCCGACGTGGCAAATGTATTGGTTGCCATCTTGCTCAAATCACGATTTGAGTATCTGGAGAGGTTGTCGACAAACGACACTCATCACACCGTTCGAGCAGCGAAGCGACGGCCTCGTCGGCTTCAGATACGCTACGACGGCGGGTGTCACTGGGAGGTTCTCCCGGTCAGAGTACGTTCGGTGGACACCGTCACCGGCCACAGGATTATCAGCGCAGAGCGTCTAGAATCAGCAATGGCAGACGACAAACAAGGCCGAGATAAACAGGCACACGACGCTGAGAAGCGCCAGCGCCGGCGTGAGATCGCCGAGGAACTGGAACGCGGGAACGAGCCGGAGCCACCAGTCGACCCGTCAGAACTGGCGTACTTCGAGACGGAGCTCGGATCACTGGAGTTTCCGGCAACCGGGGCCGAAGTCGTCGCAGCAGTCGGTGATTACGAGGTCGAATCGGCCGACGGGACGTACACCGTCGAAGAGCTCGTCCCGGATACGGACGAGGAGACCTTCGACTCCCCAACAGTCGTCCGAGAACAGGTACAGCAGCCGACAGTCGCTACAGCCATGAAACGCGTCCTCGAAGCCAGCGAGCCGCTCCCAAAGAAACTCAGTGGCACACAGTACGACGCCTACAGGAGGACGTTCCTGGCACTGAGAGCCATCGACGCCGACGATGACGACGAGGGAATCCAGGCCATCAGCGACTGGATTATCGAGCGAATTCACGACAAGGGGAAGCTCCCGGGCTCCAGGGATGTGCGCAGACAAGCGGCGAAGTTCTGTCGAAGCGAGGGGTACGAAATCCGGAACGACGAGTGGCTGGGTGTATAAGAGAACAGGCCGACCGTGTCGACATCCCGACGGATGAAGCCACCAGACAGCTGTAGTGCCGTTCCGAGTCGATACGCGTTTAGCCCTCGCACTTCGAGACGGAGACAATGAGAGTGACGTTCCTCGGGACGAGCGGGGCGGTGCCGACGACGATCCGGAACCCGAGTTCGCTGCTGGTCGAGCGCGAAGGCGACCGCCTGCTCTTTGACTGCGGCGAGGGAACCCAGCGCCAGATGATGCGCTACGGGACCGGCTTCGACGTCGAGCACATCTGTCTCACTCACCTGCACGGCGACCACATCTTTGGGCTGCCGGGACTCACGCAGACGTGGGACTTCCAGGACCGCGAGAAGCCGCTGGCGATTCACACTCCTGCCGGGACGCGAGAGCGAATCGAGCGACTCCTGTCCGTAACGGGAGAGCGTCCGTCCTATCCGGTCCGCATCACACAGGTGTCGGCCGGCGATACCGTTCTCGACCGTGAGGAGTACGAGGTCCGGGCAGTTCAGGTCAACCACCGGACGAACGCCGTGGGGTACGCGCTCGTCGAGGACGACCGCAAGGGCGAGTTCGACCGCGAGAAAGCCGAGGAAGAGCTCGGTATTCCCCCAGGCCCGAAGTACTCGAAGCTCCACGACGGCGAGCCGGTCGAACACGACGGCCGGACCGTCCACCCCGAGGAGGTCGTCGGGCCCCCACGACCCGGTCGACGACTCGTGTATACGGGCGACACCCGACCGGTCGACGGTGTCGTCGAGGCTGCGAGGAACGCGGACCTGCTGATTCACGACGGGACGTTCGGCGAGGACCACCGCGAGCGGGCGCTCAAGACAGCACACTCGACAGCCAAGGAGGCGGGACAGGTTGCCGCCGACGCCGGTGCGAAGCGACTCGCGCTGACGCACATCTCGACGCGGTACACCGGACAGGGGAACCAGCTCGAAAGCGAGGCACGACAACGCTTCGACGGGACCGTCTTCGTCGCCGACGACGGCATGCAGGTAACGGTTCCGTACCCCAACTCCGACCGGGAGTTCCGAATCGAGCGTTTTGATCAGGGGTGACCTCGCTATCCGGGCGACACCGCGCTGACAGCCCGGGCGATATCCGCGAACGCCGTTCTCGCAGGGGCGGCTGGGTCGATGGCGCGGACTGGTACGCCCGAGCGCTGTGCTCGTCGAACGGCGCTCGAATCGGGAATCTCGGTGACGGGTCCGCCAAGCGTGGACGCGAGTCGTTCAGCTCTCGCATCTGACCCGGACTCGTGCTGTGGGTCCACTCGGTTGAGAACAACCCGAGCGAGCGGCGTGTCCACTGCTCGGGCGAGTTCCCGTGCCCGCAGTGCATCCGCGACGGCTGGCCTGTTGGGTCGCGTGACAAGCACGCACGCGTCCGCAGCGAGTAGCGCCAGTCCGGCGTCACACCGCAACCCAGCGGGCGAGTCAACGACGACGGTGTCGTAATGGCGCTCGAGGGTGGCGACTGTCTCGATGAGTGCGGCCGGGTCGACGGCGCGCGACCCAGCGAGCGACCGACCACAGGGCAGTATCGAAACGGGACCCTCCTCCGAAACGGCCTCCAGCGGGGTTGCTCGACCGGCGAGAACGTCGTGTAAGTCCGGACCCCGTCCTGCTGGCAGGTCGGCCATCCCGAGGTCGCCGTCGATGACGACTGCGTCCAGTTCGGCTGCGAGGTTGTACGCAACCGTCGACTTGCCAACGCCGCCCTTCCCGCCAGTGACAGCGAGCTTCATACGACGCGTTCGAGGGTCGCAAGCGGCAGTTCGGTAGCCGAGAGTTGGTCGGCGAGCGTGTCCGACCGGCGTCGGATCTGCCGTAGCTGTCGCCTGTCCGCATCCAGTTGGGCCTGGAGGTCACGGACTGCCTCGATTCCGCCGGCCGCTTCGACCGCGGCACGAATCTCGTCTGCGTCGGTCGCACCGGCGAGTGTCTCCGTCGTGGTGAGCCGTGACTCGACCGCCTCGAACCACACCGCTGGCTCGGCTGTCTGTGTCGTGGCTTGCGAACTCCTGTCCGTCACCGGTGGCCGGTCCGGCCCGGTGGCCTCGGAGAGCGGTTCGGAGTCGGAGAGAACGTCCCGTGGCGGCCGGAAGTCGCCAAGAGCACGAACAAGCTCACGGGGTGTGATTTCCGAGGTGTCGGGTGATGGACCAGCTTCGGTAAGCTCTGCGGGTGGCTCTGTCGGCGGGGCTGGTGACGCGTATCCGATAACGAGCGGTCGGCTGGCCTCGACTGTCCCCTCGAAAGTGTGGCCGTGCCAACCCTGTATGGGAACGCCCTGCTGCCGCGGTGGCCAGACCGGCCGTAACTGGCTCTCGATACGGACCTGCTGCTCGCGGTCGCTCCGAACCGACAGTTCGACGAGCGTCACCTCCCCCTCCCGTCTGAGATTCCAGTCGAGCGATGGCATAGGCGGTCTGGTCCCGCCATAGTACTTAAATGTGGATGACGGGGGCATCCAGCCACTCGCTCGCCTCGGCTGGCGACGCGAACCGGTCGACGGCGAGGACGACGGGCGCAGCCAGTTCACCGAGGCGAGCAATCGCCAGCGCCGCAGCGACGGGTGCTACGTCGAATGGGTCACCCCTGTCGAAATTCGTCGCAGGGATGGCCAAAAGCGCCGACCGGAACTCGGGACGGAGCTGGTCGACGAGATGTGACCGCGCCTCCCGTTCGTAGTTCGCTACCCGGTCCTCAAGGCGGAGCCTGCGCTCGCGGTCGTCGCGATTCTCGCGCCGCCGCTCGCGAGCACGCTCGTGTTTCTGACCGGCTGCGATAGCCGCGGTCTCTGCCTCGGAGAGCGCTCGAAGGGCATCCGCGAGCTGTTCCTCGGCGTCGTCGGTTTCCAGGTCGTTCTCCCGGCGTTCCTGCAATCGACCGCGGGCTTCCGCAGCACGGACACGCGCCTGTTCGAGTGCCGCTTCGGTTTCGGCCAGTTCCTCGCGGTGTGTGTCCAGCACCGGTGAGTCGACAGCGAACTCCTCGAGTTCGCGTCGGGCACGCTGCAGGTCGTCGTCGTGTGGCGTCGTTAATCCACGTGTGCGCGCCGCCTGTGCGAGGGCAGTCTTCGTCCGGAGACCCATCTCGGTGTGAATACAGCCGACAGCTTCGTGCAGTGGAGAGGGCTCGGGACACGACACGACGATCCGGTCACTGGATTCGGGTTCTTCCTCTCGAACGGCGGCAGCGACAGCTGATGGTGTGACGTCAGCCGTCAGTGAAACGGCTCGCCCACACCGAACGACATCGCCGATTCGGCAGATCACAGTGAACTCCCTTTCATCTCCTTGGGCGACGGATGGGGCGTACCAGCGCTGAAACGCTCGTAGGGCACGGACGGCGTCTCACGTGACTCGTACGCCGTCGCCGCATCCCGGACAGCCGAGCGAACAGCGTCGAACTCGTTGAACGGCACTGTCCGCTCGACCTGAATGTCACCACCGTGTTTCTCTCGCAGTCGGAGCGCCTGAAACGCACCGAACTCGGTCGCCTCGAACAGGGCGACTCGTCCGAACTGTCGGACGACGCTCTCCTCGTGGCTCCGACAGACGTTGCGTAGACTCTGTCTTGCCCCCCTGGAGTACGCAATGACGAGCAGCACACGAGATGCTGGAGAGTGTCGTGAACGTAAACGTACCTATTCACCGTCAGTTACAAGCTTGTCCAGTCGGGAACCGGCAGAGATGCAGGATAGAGACGGTTACAAAGCAGTGACTGGATAAATATAAATAGCTATCCCTTTGACACCACAGTATGAAACGACGGACGTTCCTGGCTGGCATCGGCGCAGCATCGACTATCGCACTGGCCGGTTGTCTCGGCGACGACAACGAGCGAGAGGAGGTCGTCGAGGACTACCTCGCGGCTGTCGACGACGGTGACATGGAGCTGGCAAGCGGCCTCGTCCACGAGGACGGTGAGCCACCCTTCGAGTCGTCGGAGTCCATCACGGTCAACGAAATCGAAGAGCGAGACCGGGAGGATGCGGCCGACGGAACCGAACACGACCTCAGCGAGCTCGAAGAGGAAGACGAGAGCCTCACTGACCTGCAAGGGTTCGAAGATACGGCTTACGTTTATGCCGACATCGAGACCGAGAGCGACGGCGACATCGACGTGTACTACCACCTCGTTCAGGACGACGACGGGCTCTGGTACATCTGGAGAGCACTGTAACTGCCGGCAGTTTCGATTCGCGATTATTTCCCGGTCTGTTCTGGTTCGTTGTCTGCTCCGACAAAGCTACTCTGTCGACGCCAGACTGTCTCGTGTTCGAACAGTCGGTTCTCCCTCCAGTGAGACTTTCGCGTCGAACAGCGACGTGATAGAGGCGACGTGGTGGTCGTCATGCGCGTTCGGGTCGATGTGAAAGTGCGAGGCGGCATCGGCAGCGTAAATCTGCCCAGTTATCGTGTGCAGGAACTCGTAGGCAGTCCGGACATCGACGTACTGGAGCATCGACGTGAGCGAGTCGAAGCAAACGAGCACTGGTGACGCCCACCCAGAGAGGAACTTGCCGATTGCGATTCCGAGGCCTGTCAGGTCGTTTGCGCTCGAAACCGCCTCAGTGACGAGTCGGTCGTCGCTCGCGGCGGTCGACCCGTCTCCGACAGTGATGACGCCGACGTTTTCGAACTTACCGTGGCCGTCGAGCTGTGCGAGACAGTCCGCTGGCGAGCGGGTGAACGTGACGAACAGGACACTGGGGGTCGGATGCCTGTCGAGAAGCAGCGATGTACAGACGTCTCGGCCCTGTCCCATCGGCGGCTCTTCGAGCAAAACATTCGTCGCGCCGTCGAGTTGCGTGTGTATCTCGTCCATCGTCCCCTCTCTACTGTTAGTGGCTACACGAACGAGGGATATAAACCGCTTTGTCTTCTGGTCGTTCGGGCAACATGTGGCGCCGCCACCCCCTCCCCGTCAGTCAGAAGTCGACGTCGACCTCGGCGTCCTCGGTCGCATCGTCGAGGCCGTCCCGCTGTGTCTCTGCCGCCAGCTGTCCGCGAAGATCCGCGTCCGTGAGACATTCCTCGAACGTGGTCCGAAACCGGTTGCTGGCGCGGCGCGACCGGGCGTTCGCGTCGACAACGGCGAGGAGTTTCTCGACAGCAGTCTCCCCCAGGTCGAGCTCTTCGGCGAGTGTCTCCGGCTCCGCTGCACTCTCACGCAACAGCCCCCACGTCTCCTCGTCGGCTGTGACACCGGGCGGGTCGTCGTCGCGGACGAGGTGGAGGTCCATCCGCGCCTCGAAGGCTGCGTCCGTCGAAATCGACAGCGCCGACGCAATCGTTTCGTCGTCGACATCGTCGTAGAACTGCTCGACAAGCTGTTGTAACGCCTCGGTGCCGAGGTCAGTTTCAAACTCGAACTTCGCCTGCATCTCCTCGATAGTGGCCGCGAGTCGCTCTCTGTCGGTCTCGCCGCTGTCAGCGACAGAACCACGTGACTCCTCCTGTGATTCCGTGACAGTCTCGTCGTCGGCGACGTCGAGAAAGATATCGCGGAGTTCCTCGGTCTTCTCGTCCATGTGACACTGAAGTGTGTCGTTCGGATATAAAAATCTGACTCACAGTCTCGGGGGATGATTCCACCCAGCGTGTTCCAACCTGAAAACGACGGGAGCCCGACGGAGAAAAGGTTTAAGCGGATTGCCTTCCCGCACCTAAACAGCATGACCACGGAGCCTACCAGGGAGACGTTCTGGCAGATAAGCCAACTCGAAGAGGTTATCTTCTACTTTCTGACAGCAGTCACACTCGCAGTCCTCGTGTACGGCATCTACAGCCGTTTCGCCCGCTACACGCAGGGAACGGAGGACCCGTTCGACCGTCTCAGCGCCCTTGGAACACGGGTTCGAGACGGGACGCGCATCGCCTTCTCGAACGAGAAACAGTTCGACCGCGACCTCGTCGGTGGGATGATGCACGCCTTTATCATGTGGGGCTTTCTGACGCTGCTCATCGGGACGCTCATCCTCACCGTCGACAAGTACGCCTACGGTCCCGCCGCCGGTGAGTCCTTCTACGTCGGTGATTTCTTCCTCTCGTACTCGTTCGTCATGAACCTCATGGGGCTGCTGTTCGTGAGCGGCGTCTCGGTCGCCATCTACCGCCGGTACGTGGTCCGGAACCACCGCCTGTGGGGCAAACACACCAGCTACGAGGACGACCTGTTCATCTGGGCGCTGTTCATCCTCGGCGCTGGCGGGTTCCTCCTCGAAGCGTTCCGTATCGTCGGCTGGCAGGGCGGCCCACAGGCCTTCGAGCAGGCGAGTTTCGTCAGCTACTTCCTGGCGCTCACGATGATGGAGATGGGCCTCACCGCGAGCGCGGCGGAGGCGTTCTACCCGGCCGTCTGGTGGAAGCACTCCCTGGTCGCGCTCTGGTTCATCGCGTGGATTCCCTACGCCAAGCCGTTCCACATGCTCTCGTCGTTCGCCAACGTCGTCACCCGCGACCCCAAGGCCGGCGTCCGACTCCCGAGCGTCCCGGCGGACCCGGCGGCCGACACCGCGACCGAAGACATCGACGACTTCTCCTGGAAACAGTTGCTCGACCAGGACGCCTGTACGAAATGCGGCCGGTGTTCGTCGGTCTGTCCGGCGAAAGCCTCGGACCGGCCGCTCGACCCCCGTGACGTGATTCTCGACCTCAAGACCTATCGTGAGGAGCGCGACGCCGGTGGCGAGGACGTGCCCATCATCGCCGACGGCGGGACGAGCGTCATCGACGCTGAAACGATGGAGTCCTGTATGGCCTGCATGGCCTGCATGGACGCCTGTCCGGTCGAAATCGAGCACCTCACGCATTTCACGGACATGCAGCGCCAGCTCGTCGAACAGGCCGACGTCGACGGCAACGTCCAGGACGTGTTCCAGAACGTGATGCAACAGGGCAACACGTTCGGCGACCCGGCACGCAACCGCCCGAACTGGACCGAAGAGCTCGATTTCGAAGTCCCTGACGCCCGCGACCAGCCCGTCGAATTCCTCTGGTACGTCGGCGATTACCCCAGCTACGACGAGCGCAACCAGGAGGTAGCCAAGAGCCTCGCTCGCGTGCTCGAGGCCGCCGACGTGGAGTACGGCATCCTCTACGAGGACGAGGTCTACGACGCCAACGACGTGCGCCGAATCGGCGAGGAGTTGCTGTACGTCGACCAGGCCTCACAGCTCATCGCCGCGTTCGAGGACTGCGAGTTCGAGACTGTCGTCTGTACGGACCCCCACTCGTTCAACACCATCCTCAACGAGTACCCCGAAATCGACTGGAGCGAGTACGCCGACGACCCAATGCTCGAAGCGCCCGTCGACGGCTACTGGAACGCCGACGGTACGCTCGACGTGAAACACTACACGGAGGTCGTCGCCGAGCTGGCCGAAACCGGCACGCTCGACGTACCCGCCGCACTCAATTACACGGTCACCTACCACGACCCCTGTCACCTCGGTCGGTACAACGATGTGTTCGAAGCCCCCCGCGACCTCGTCGTGGAGACCGGTTGTGACCTCTACGAGATGCCGCGAAACCGTGCGGATTCGTTCTGCTGCGGTGGCGGTGGCGGTGGCCTCTGGATGGACTTCGACGAGGACCCCAAGCCCAGCGAGGAACGGCTCCGGGAAGCGCTTGAAGATACGGAGGCAGGGAGTGCGGTCGAGAAGTTCGTCGTCGCCTGTCCGATGTGCATGACGATGTACGAGGACGGCCGCAAGACTGGCGACTTCGAGGACGACATCGAAGTCGTCGGCCTGACCGAGCTGCTGGCCGAGTCGCTCGAACAGGCGGCCTGAATCCGAAACACCGTTTCGACATGAAACTCGTCAAAACCAGAGCGGCGCTTCAACCTGAAACTCGTCAAAGCCAGCGAGCAGCGCTTCAAACCGGTCTCGACTTGCTCAGTCGAGCCAGTTGGGGTTCAGCCGCGGCGGGCTGAACACGTCGATAGCTCGGAGTTGCCGCTCGGCCCGGTTTTCGGCGGCGTGGACCTCGTTGCTCTCGAGTCGATAGGACTCGCCTGGGCCGACAGTCACCGATTCGCCGGACTCGAGAATGAACGTCTGTTCGCCCTCGTAGACGAACCCGACCTGTTCGTGATGGTGGCTGTGTTCTGGTACCCGCGCGCCGGGCTCCAGTCGAAGGTGCTGGATACTCATCTCCTCGCCGGTCGCGAGCTGCGCGAGGTAGACGCCCTGTTCGACTTCGACCTCTTCGAGTGCATCGTCTGTGACAACGTCCATATGCAGTTATGGGGGGCGACCACTATAGCAGTACCCCACCCATCCGTCCTATCGAACTGAGCGGAACTGACCTGAGTCGGCCGATACGGCAGGGATGGTTGGCCGCGTTCTCGATACTGGAGTAGTGGAGAATGCGGCCTCAGAACTGGGTGACCTTCGCCTGTATGCGGCCGTCGTCAACTGCCTCCTCGTCCTCGGAAAAGTACCGAGCGAGTTCGGCAGGCGAGACGTCGTCGCTTTGCTGGAGGTAGGCGATTTCGGTCAGCGACAGCGACTCCCCGGCGCGGAGTTTCCGCAGGAGTTCTTCTGCCGAGAGCGCGTGGAAGGTCAGATCGAGTTCCACGGTCGCGGCGCGGTCGTTGCGCGCCTCCGCGACGTTCACCGCCTCGGCGAGGGCGTCCTCGAAGTCGATGCCGGTGTCATCGATGCCGCGGTAGAGAAATGCCAGCGCCGAGACGAGCGCGTCGTACGCCTCCCGCCCGTCAGACTCCCCCAGTCGCTTCTCGAAGACGAGCTTCCTGTCGCGCTCGGAGAGCTGTTCGACCAGCAACTCGAAGTCGTACGTCGACTCGTACACCCGGTTGCGAATCCGCGCTCGGGCGTTTCGCTCCGCCTGTACGCTCGAGAACTCGGCCTCCCCGCGAAGGAACTCCCTGTCCGCCGGACTCAGCATACCGCGCATCCTATCCCCAGTCATAATCTATATCCAGTTATAAGATAGAAGTACATATAAATTTTTAATCGATAATCGATTATCAATCAGAATTGTTCGATAACAGTTAAGAGGGTCCTCGGAGGAGTCGGGGGCATGTTCACTGCGACTATCGAAGCGAGAGCGTTTCGGAACGCGCTGGAAGTGGTAGGAGTTCTCGTCGACGAGTGCCGAATACACGTCGACAGCGACGGGATGCGGTTCTGTGCTGCGGACCCTGCGCTGGTCGCGCTGGTCGACCTGACCCTCGATGCCGAGCAGTTCGAGCACTACGAGGCGACAGACGGTGTACTCGGCGTGAACCTCGAACGTCTGTCGGAGATACTGAGCGTCGCCGAAAAGGACGACCACGTGGAGATGGAACTGGACGAGTCTTCCCGAAAACTGCTCGTCGACGTGGGGACGCTGTCATACACCCTCGGCCTGCTGGACCCAGAGTCGATTCGGGACGAACCGGACCTCCCGGAGCTCGAACCGCCAGCCAAAGTCACACTGGAGGGGTACCACATCGACCGCGGCGTAAAAGCCGCGGAGATGGTTTCGGACCATCTGCGGCTCGCCGTAGACGAATCGAGCGAGACGTTCAGCATCGAGGCTGAAGGCGACACCGACGACGTGGTCGTCGAGCTCGCTCGGGACGAAGTAACGAAACTCACCCCTGGTCCCGCGGACTCGCTCTACTCCCTGGAGTATCTCGCCAAAATTAACCGCGTAATTCCGAACGACGGAACGGTGACGCTCGAACTCGGTGAGGAGTTCCTCGCCGGACTGGCGTTCGAGGTGCCCGAGGCCGAACAGTCGGTCTCCTACCGGATAGCGCCGCGGATTCAACACGCGTAACTGGCGATAGAGGGCAAACACTCAGATGAGCCAATCTGAAGGGCTCTTGACACCCTCGTCGGCAAAGCGAGTTTCGATCAACGTGAAAGAAGTAAGGAGCTGTCAGTCGGTCGGCGGCTCCAGTACGCCGAGTTGCTGGAAGAAGTCGAGGTTGTCCCAGTAGTTGATGTCCTCGACAGCCTTCCCGTCCTCGAACCGGTTGATGGTCATCCCTGGCTGCTCGACGGTGATGCCGGTTTCTTCGATTCCTTCGAACTCTCCCTCGTGCGTGGCGCGCCAGGTAAAGTGTGTAACGACGACGTCGTCGTCGACGAATATGTCGTGCACCTCGAAAGTCGTGTCGGGAAACGCCTCCTTGTACGTCCGGATGTACTCTCTGTACATGTCAATTCCGCGAACCTCCTCTTCTCCAGGAACGCGCAGAACGACGTCCTCGGCCAGCACTTCGTCGAGCGCGTCGAGGTCGTCGTTTTCGATGAGCTCCCAGATGCGATACGTTGTCTGTCTGTTGGTTTTCTCAAATTCTGTTGCCATTGAAATCTCCCCCCTCTGAATGCTGTGTCGCTGGAACCCTCCGTGGCGGACTTTGTAATCTGCGCTGCGGTGAGACAGCGGGTCCACTTTTGAAGGGCGATATATGATACCACGACACAAGAAATAATCGTTCGCACCACTTGGTCTCGCCATCACTACCCTTTTATGACGAGTGATAGGTGCGTAGACGACACGTAACGTCCGTTGCGTTCATGCGAAAACTCGGCCGACGTGCTACCGAAATCCCCTGTAATCAGCACGTCGCTCGCGTTCCCTGACGGGAGTTTCGACTATTCAATCAAGTGAAAAATGGAATAATCGAACGCAAAGATCGGTCCAGCTATCGGCTCAATCAGTCGTCAGCAGGTGCCGCGCCGCCTTCGTCCTCGTACTGCTGTTTGGTGTGCGAGAGCTTCCCACCGGCGGCGAGAATCTCGCGTTCGCGGTCGCTTGCTTTGAGCAGGCCGGTCGCCTCCCAGTCACCGTTCACGCGGATGGTGAACTCTTCCTGACCGGAATGAACTGCGTCAGCAACGTCGTCGACGATTTCGATGTCGTCGCCCTGGTCGATGCGCTCGTACGTCTCCTCGTCGATCTCCAGCGGCAGGAGTCCGAAGTTGAACAGGTTCGCCTTGTGAATCCGGGCAAAGCTCTGTGCGAGGACGCCCTCGATACCGAGGTACATCGGGCACAGCGCCGCGTGTTCGCGCGAGGAGCCCTGTCCGTAGTTCTCGCCGGCGACGAGGAAGCCGCCGTCGGCGTTCAGCGCGCGCTGGGCGAACGTGTCGTCGACCCGCGAGAGTGTGAACTCCGAGAGCTTCGGGATGTTCGACCGGTACATCAGGATGTCCTGCGTGGCAGGGATGATGTGGTCGGTCGTGATGTTGTCGCTCATCCTCAGCAGGACCGAGCCCTCGATGTCCGCACCGAGGGGGTCTTTCAGTGGCACGTCGCCGATGTTGGGGCCCTTGATGAGACCGTCGTCGACTGGCTCGTCGGGGTCGATAATGTCGTTTTCGGCACCCTCGAAGGAATCGGGCATCTCGAAGCCGGGGTCCTCGAGGTCGCCGAGTTCGTCTGCGAGGTCGCGTGGGTCGACGATCTCGCCCGCGAGTGCGGCCGCCGCGGCCACCTCGGGCGAGCAGAGATAGACGTTGTCGTCCTCGATGCCGGAACGGCCCTCGAAGTTCCGGTTGAACGTCCGGAGCGAAACCGAGTCGGAGCCGGGGACGTGACCGATACCGATACACGCACCACAGGTCGCCTCGGAGAAGTTGACGCCGGCGGCCATGAGTTCGGCCGTCCAGCCCTGCCGGGCGAGCATCTCACTGGCCTTCTTCGAACCAGGTGCGACAATCATCTCCGTCGAGAGGTCGATGGAACGACCTTCGAGCATCTTCGCGGCGGGCAGGATGTCCTCGTAGGCACCGTTGGTGCAGGAGCCGATGATGACCTGGTCGACGTCAGCGCCAGCGGCCTCACGAACTGGCACGACATTGTCGGGCATCGACGGCTCGGCAATAAGCGGTTCGAGGTCAGAGAGGTCGATGGTGATGGAGTCGTGGTACTCGGCGTCGTCGTCGGGCTGGAGCTCTTCGTACTCCTCGCCACGACCGACGCGCTCGAGGTAGTCCTTCGTGTGCTCGTCCGTCGGGAAGATGCTGGAGGTCGCACCGAGTTCGGTGCCCATGTTGGTGATGGTCATCCGCTCGGGTGCGGTGAGCGACTCCACACCTGGGCCGGTGTACTCGAAGATCTTGCCGACGCCGCCCTTGACAGAGAGGCGACGCAGCATCTCGAGGATTATGTCCTTGGCGGTCGCCCACTCGGGGAGTTCGCCCTCGAGTCTGACTTCCGTAACTTCGGGCATCTCGATGTAGTACGCACCGCCACCCATGGCGACGGCGACGTCGAGGCCGCCCGAACCGATGGCGAGCTGGCCGAGACCACCAGGAGTCGGGGTGTGCGAGTCCGAACCCAACAGCGTCTTGCCGGGCGCGGCGAAGTTCTCGCGGTGGACGTTGTGACAGATACCGTTGCCGGGTCGCGAGAAGTACGCCCCGAACGTCCCCGCCGCCGAGCGGAGGAAGCGGTGGTCGTCAGTGTTCTTAAAGTCAAACTGGTACGTCTGGTGGTCACAGTACTGGGCCGCGAGCTCGGTCTGGACCTCGTCGAGGCCGAGCGCCTCGAACTGGAGCCAGACCAGCGTTCCCGTTGTGTCCTGTGTGAGAACCTGATCAATCTCGATACCAATCTCTTCGCCGGGCTCGAGTTCGCCCTCGACGAGATGGTCATCGAGTATTTTCTCGGTGACTGTCTTTCCCATAGCATGCAAAACTCGGCTATCCACGGACATAAAAGATGTTATACAGTCGCATTCCAGTTACTGGTATGTTCAAAAGCGGGCAGTTCGTCGCTGACCATCTCGAGGAGTTACGGGAGTCACAGATACAGCCAAACGGCGTCGACCTGACGTTCGACGCGGTCTTCGAGCAGACCGCACCAGGGCGAATCGAACGGGGCGACAAAACCGTCGGCGAACGCCGCGAACTCGACGCCGACGACGGTATGTACCACCTGAGTCCAGGAGGATACGTTGTGCGATACGGCGAGCATATCCGAATTCCCGAGGAGCACGTCGGCTTCCTCTACCCGCGCTCGTCGCTCCTGCGCAACTCCTGTATGCTCGACACCGCCGTATGGGACGCTGGCTACGAGGGCCGAGGCGAGGGATTGCTGGAGGTGTATCACGATATTGAACTCGAACGCGGTGCTCGAATCGCACAACTCGTCCTCGCCGAAGCAGCACACGAGGACAGCTACGACGGCACCTACCAGGGCGAAAATCTGTAGAACGGCGGAAACAGTTCCCGGCAGTGGTAGGATGTCAACCGAGGGTCTTGAATTGCTGTACAAGAATGAACAAAAACGTACGAATCGGTACACAGAATAATTTTATTCGGTGTCCAGAAACAGCACTGTTATATATCCGCATGCAGAACCACCAGATAGCCGCGTTGGGGGGAGAGAACCCGGACCGTGCCTCTGACAACTTCTGACCGGAACGCCCCAACCGGCTCTCACGGGTAGCCACTGTCCGGGCGTCGCCCGGACACGGGGGTGGTTCGCCCGTTTTCAGGACAACTGTTCGGTGAGACGCATCGCCGTCTTCTTCCCGACACCCTCGACCGTCTGTAGCTCCTCGGGGGACGCCTCGCGAACGCTCTCGACACTCCCGAACCGTCCGAGGAGCCGCTTTCGGGTCTCCGGTCCCACTCCAGGAATCTCGTCGAGCGGCGTCGATACGTCGTCCCGGACGGTCTCGTGGTACTGCACGGCGAAGCGGTGAGCCTCGTCCCGCACGCGCTGGAGAAGGTGGAGTTTCGGGTCGTTGCTCGGCCAATCGAAGCTGCCGTCGTGGGTAATCACCAGTTCCTTGGCTTTGGCAAGCGCTACAGCAGGAACTGCCCAGCCAGCGTCCTCGAGGGCGTCCCGTGCAGCGTCTAGCTGTCCGCGACCGCCATCGATGAGAAGCAAATCGGGCCGGGGGCGGTCGTCACGTCCTTCGACTGCCCGCGTGGCCCGCCAGCGGAGCAGTTCGTACATGTTGTCGTAGTCGTCGTTCTGTTCGGGGAGTTTACGGCGGCGGTAGTCGCGCTTCTCGGGTGTCCCGTCCGTGAAGACAACGTTACTCCCGACGACGCCCCGACCCTGCGTATGACTCACGTCAAACCCCTCGATACGGTCGGCCGTGTCGAGACCGAGCGCCGACGCGAGCGCGGCCGTCTCGTCCCGGTCGTGGTTGGGGCGGCTGGCGTTCTTCATGGCGAGGTCGACCAGCGTCGCCTCCCGGCCGGCACCGGGGACGCGCAACTCGACCCCGACACTCTCCAGCCACGACTCGACTTCCTCGCCAGCGGGTCGTTCGGGACACAATACCACGTCCGGCAGGTCGGCCGAGGCGTAGTACTGCGGCAGGAACGCCCCGAGGACCGTCGCGGGTTCGAGCGCGGCGTCGGGGGCGTCAAGCGTGTGCTGTTCCCTGTCGACGAGCTGGCCGCGTTCGGCCCGGAGGACTGAAACAGTCGGCTCGTCACCGGCGATTGCAACCCCGAGCACATCGGTCCGTCTGCGCTCGTTCTCAGCGGTACTGATCGCGGCTGCACTGGTGTCGTGGAAACTCCCGACCGCGTCCAGCGAATCACGGAGGTTCGCGGCCCGCTCGAATTGTTCGTTCTGTGCAGCGGCGTCCATCTCGCGGCGAAGCGGGTCGGCGAGGATACCCGTCTCACCACCGAAGAACCGTTCGACTGCCTCGACATCCGCGACGTAGCTCTCGCGGTCGATTTCGTCCGTACAGGGCGCGGTACAGAGGCCGATATCGTAGTCGAGACACGGGCGCTCGCGGTTGGCGTACTTGTGGTCCGAACAGCCCCGCACCCCGTACACCTCCCGGAGGGCTTTCACGACCGTCTCGACCTGCCCCCTGTTCGTGAAGGGGCCAAAGACGGTCGACCCGGAGTCGGGGTCGCGAGTAACGCGAATCTGTGGAAACTCGTGGTCGGTCAGCTCGACGACCGGGTAGGACTTGTCGTCTTTCAGACGGACGTTGTACCGCGGGCGGTGGCGCTTGATGAGGTTCGCCTCGAGAAGAAGCGCCTGCGATTCGGTCTCCGTAACCGCGATGTCGAGGCTCTCGGCTCTGGCGACCATCTTGCGGATGCGCTCGCTTCTCGGTCCGCTCACGGCTTCGCCGTT
>LKMJ01002084.1_pt1 | contig 18219 bp, 13 predicted proteins | sample 643391 | NCBI WGS metagenome assembly LKMJ01 (sample SAMN04112250, study PRJNA286221) | soda lake metagenome | biome: soda lake; feature: Kulunda Steppe; material: water; isolation source: sample PL-Br10 brine of Picturesque Lake | place: Russia: Kulunda steppe | collected 2010-07 | reverse complement strand
CTTTTAGACTCGTTTTCAACGAAATCCTGGGATAATCGATAGATTAAAACGGTTAAAATTGCTAAGGAAAGCGTTGAAGTCAGTAGAACAACTAAGATCAGCGAAGACAAATAAAAATCCCCGGGATTGATAGGGTAGTATATATCGATATCATTTACAGTAAGTATCGTTGCTTGAGGCTGATGATTTATACTTGTATCTCCTCCGGCTAAAGAGTATACGCTTTTCCAGGCTGCATAGACAGGAGCTCCCAAGAAAGATAAGCCGGGCTCTTTATCGCTATAATAAGTGTCTTGATATAGAGATCTATCTCCTGTGTTATAGTGAGTATCATTTATGTGGAAGGCCTGATTATCAACAATTGACTGAGTTAAATTGAATCTAGAGTTCTCATTAACACCGTAAAACTGAACAAATAACCCGATTATCAAGAAAACGGTGATAAATATCTTTTTCTCTCTACTTTCCAAGGGTTTCATCCAGTTCCTCGTTTAACTATTTTTCTAGTAATTATTTATAATTAGGAGTTTTTGAAACGTTTTCCCTAACTAACATCCTCTACTCAGACATTTTCTCCAGTTTATATTGTGGTAGATTTGTTTACCCACTTCCTCATGATATAACTCAGTAGGATGAGGATCTATAGAGGTGAGATGTAACTCGTTATGACTATATTTATCATATAAGGGATCTGAGTCAATATATGTCCAATTATAATCTTCTTTTATCTCTAGTAGTAACTTATCTTGTTTCTCAGGCTGTGCTTGCCCGAAATATTGTGTGAAATGGTATATTGTGACTCCAAACTCGTTTTCGTTAGAGAGTTTATGAAGCCTTGATAAGGGTTGCTCAAGATTCTCTCTCTGTTTACTAAAATCTTTTTCAGGAAACATAGCCCAGTAGACGTGGTAGGATTCATTACCTTGCTCCAAATATGTTTCGTTACCTTCTTGGATTTCTTTCTCTATTCTATCAACCTCTTCACGATCCATAATGCTGTTATAGGTGTAAGCTAAGACCACATGGTCTAGCTCAAAGCTCTGCCATCTCTCTTCAAAACCGTCTACCTGTTCATTTGTTGTAGAGTCAGGGACTCCGAAGTTGAGGACCTGTATCTCCTTTTTTTCAGATTCTAGTTCTCTCTGAAGAACTTCGCTAAACCTATTGGATCTGTTGACTCCCCATCCAAAGGCGTAAGAGTCTCCTACAATACCTATACGGTAGACGTCCTCAGGTTTTTTTTGGCTGTACTCTTCATCTCTAAAGCCATGACTGTTTATATCCACATACGTAATAGGTAAGTTATCTACAGTACCATCAAATCTCTGGCTAATATTCGGTCTCATACCCGGATCATCGCTTTTTATCCACTGAACGCCGTACTGAGGCTCCTCAGAAACTTCTGTATAAGAGTAGGTAAAATGTTCATCGACTCCATAAATCACAACTATCGAAAGAAGAAGTATGTTTAAAACTACGAAACGTTGGTTTCGGTGATCCATACAACTCAAACATTGTTGACCGGAGATTTAAACTTCATAGGATACTATAATTATTACTGTGGGTTTAGAGAAAAAGTATATCCTAATAATATCTTTTGTACTGGCTTTAGGCGTAACTTTTGTTTATTATGGAATCAGTTCTTCAGAGCCACATGGCGAAACAAAAACTGCAGTAGTAGTTTTAGATGGTTCGGACTGGAAACCTGTAAACCAGTTAATCGAAGAGGAACGTCTACCTGAAATGGAGAGAATAATAGAAGAGGAGGGCGTTCACGGAGATCTTCATACTCCGAGCTCATTCTCGCCGGTGGAGTGGACCACTGTAGCTACAGGTAGAGAGCAGAGCAACCTAAATGTCGATGATTGGAATACTGAGAACGAGGACGGACAACAGAGAATGGTGAGAAGAGAGGATGTAAGCCATTATAGGATGTGGGATTACTTGAACGAAGGAGGCTATAAAACCGGTGTTGTAAGCTGGCTGCTTACTTGGCCTGTAGAAGAGGTTGATGGATTTATGGTATCTGGTCCGATGAGAACAAGCAGTCAAAATATAGCCTATCCTGAGGAAGAGTTTTCAAATGAAGAGATAGACATCATTAGAGATGGTTCGGAGTGGCAGGAAGCAGAAATGGCGTTGCAGAGAAAGGAAGAGGTAGATTTCCTAGCTCTAGGAATGAAGAACTTGGATGTTATACAGCATCATTTGTGGAGGTTTGTTGATCCTGAGCCGTTTGGTTTGGAGATGAGGGATGAGGATGAGGAGTACCGAGAAATTGTTTACACAGAGTATGAGAACTTGGATACTGTTTTAGGAGAGTTCGACGAAAACTGGAACGTACTAGTCTTCGGAACATCCGGGTTCCGGCCTGAAAACGAGGAAAGAGGATTTGTTGAGCCTTCATATGCGTTACCTACAAACCAGCTGGTAGAAAAACTGGGATACGGAAGTTTTGAACAGCAAAGGGTTAGAGGCACAGAAATAGATAGGCCTTCAGAAGATACAGAGTTTGAGAGATGCCCTTTACCTTACGGGCTTACTGATGTGGTTAACAAGACAGTGATGAGGTTTAATATATGTATTTTGGATGAAGAAGCCGACACAGAACAGTTCAAACAGGATATAAAGGATATAACTTATAGAGATGGTAGGCCTTTAGTCAGAGATATAGGCTACAATGAAGAGACAGACTCTCTTGTCGGTTATATGAACATATTTAGAGATCAGATTGTGGAAGAAGAGTTCAGGATGGCTCCTACAGACCAGCCACTGGTCGACGGTAATATGCCCTACATAGATCCTGCATTAGGTATAGTAATGCCTAACGGCACAGAAACAAAGTTTTGGATTGGACCTGAGAAAAACGGCGACCATCCGCCTGACACAGACTCTATATTTTTAGCGAAAGGTCCTGATATAAAAGAAGGTTATGAATTAGAGGAAGGAACAATCCATAGTTATGATATAGCTCCAACAGTACTCTATATGAATGATCTGCCGATACCTGAAGAGATGGAGGGAGAACCCGTTAAAGACTTGTTTAAGGAAGAGTTCAACTCGCAGAGAGAGCCTGTATATGAGAATGTATCTACTTACAAAGAAGACAGCGCCTATACGGTAGATAGCGACGAGCTTCGAGAGGAAGCATTAAAGGAAAGGTTACGGGATATAGGCTATCTTGTTGAGTAATTAAAGTTTTTGAGTTTCTATTTCTCCGTCTTTATAGCTCACTACCTTAGGTTCAGGTATAGGCACTATGAATTTTCCGCCGGATTTTAGAAAGTCTAACTCTTTATTAATTATCTCTTCTTCATAGTTCCAAGCTAGTAGTAGACAGTAATCTGTGTAGTTCTCTCTAAAGTGTTGAGGATCTTTTATTTCTATCGTAGAGCCAGGAATATATTTATGTTGTTTACCGGCTATCTCATCAACTGCGTAGTCTAGAGAGGAGCCTAAGTTACAGAAGTTAAGAAGTATTGCGGCCTTTGCAGGCGCACCATAACCTGAAATACTTGAGCTCTCGGTATCAATATTTGATAAAAAGCTTGTTAGGGTTTCTCTAACTTCTTCTATATCTGTTCTAAAGTTTTCTGAGATGTTAACAATATTATTCTCTTCTTCCTGTATTAAACTATCTAATTGAGAGTCCTCAGTTTCTTTAGGATTCACTGTCACTCGTATACTGCCTCCGTGAATCTCTTTTCTCTCCACATTTGTTATATGAAGATTATTCTTCTCAAAAACTCTTTTTAAAGGCTTTAAACCGAAATAGGATCTGTGTTCATGATAGATGGTGTCTAACTCGTTTTTTTCCAATAAATCAGATATATAGGGTACCTCAAAAACAAAATAACTGTCTTCGTTAAGAAGTATACTTACTCCTTCTACAAAACTGTTCAAATTGTCTACGTGTCCAAGCACATTATTTGCGACTATTAAGTTAGGTTGTCCGTGCTTAGACTTGATTTCTTTCGCTAAATCCTTGTTGAAGAATTCAGGTATTGTGTTTATGCCGTTATTTTCAGCTTTTTTAGCTAAATTTTTTGCAGGATCTACACCGAGTACTTTTGCATCTTTCTGTTTGAATGCTCTCAGTAGGGTGCCGTCGTTACTTCCTACTTCTAGTACGAAGGGTTTATTTAGGTTTAATCGTTCTATTGTACTCTCGGCATAATCTTGGAAGTGGGCAGGCAGAGAGTCAGAGGTTTCTCCTGTAAGGTAGTCGTAGTCTCTAAATAGTTCTTTTTGTGATATGATATGTTTGAGCTGAAAAAGACTGCATTTACTGCATTTGTATAGAATCAGAGGGTAGAAAGTGAATCCTTCATTATAGTTTTCTTTGTAGTTATTTGCGAGAGGTGCAGGGCCTATATCAGCGACTTTTTCAAGGTCTTTTGATTCGCATATCCTACAGTTCTCTCGGATTCTCAGAGTGTTTTCCATCTTTCTATTTTACCTATTGAAATTCATTCTATGTTTTAATCCTTCTTTTAAAATATAGTTCAGCATTTTAACGCCGATTATAGATGAAGAAATTAAGGTATTAGTTAGTTTGGATTCGCCTACACGTTTCTTATAGTTTACAGGTATCTGTACAAACTCCAAATCATTTTTTAAAGCTACTATTATTATCTGAGGGGAGTACAGATCTGCACCTCGTACTTCGTTCTCAAGAATTCTATTTAAGGAATCTCTTCTGAAAAGCCGGTATGAACATCCGACATCATTTATTGTAGGTCCTGAGAAGAGGATTTCCACTATCTTACCTAAAAATTTATTTCCTGTCCGCAGAAAGAAACCCATTTTCGCATTCTCTTCAATAAGTGCGGTGTTGGTTCTCTCTCCTAAAACTATATCAAAATCAGAGGAGTATGCTATCAGTTTTTCTAGATCTTTGCTGCTGTAAGTTGAATCGGACTCTACTGTTACTATAATATCTTTAGTTGCTGCATCCATAGCAGCTTTCATGCTATAGCCATAGCCTTGTCTATCTTCTTCTACAACTTTTGCGCCGTTTTCTTTCGCAAGTGAGGCGGTTTCATCTTCGGAATTGTTATCGGCAACTATGATCTCCTCTACTCGTTCTAAAGACTGGAAATCTCTGACAACTTCTCCTATAGATGCTTCTTCATTATATGCTGGCATTACCAAGGATATTTTTTCCATGATTTCAGTCTGTACCTCTGTAAAACTTCAGAGTTTCTTGGACTCCTTCATCCAGGTTTTTGAAGTCTATATTTACTAGGTTTTCTAATTTATTCACGTCCTGTAGGGAGTTTCGGACGTCGTGCTCTTGATACTTCCCGGTTATTTTTGGATCAAAACTGTTTTCTGACTCCTGGACAATTGTATTGACAAACTGTTTGAGAGGTTCAGACCTTCCTTTCCCTACATTTAGAACAACGTTTTCTTTAAGATCCAGTGCCGCATAGTTAACTTTAGCTATATCTTCTACGTGTACAAAGTCTTTTGTCTGCATACCGTCTTCAAACAGTTTTGGAGGTTCGGAGTTAAGCACTTTGTCGAAGAAGTATTTTGAGGCACCTTTCTGTTTCGGCCCATATACAAAAGGATATCTAAGAGTAACAAGGTTAGCTTCTGTTAAACCGTCTTGGAAAAATCTCTCCTGAAAGAGTTTGGATCGGGCATAAGGTGTGAAAGGTTTTTTAGGATCTTTTTCTTGGGAAGGCAGAGCAGATAGTTCTTTACCGCAACCGCAGAGATGTTCCCACTGTTTGTTATCTAGTTGTTTCTTAGTTCTTTTTCCAGGATATTTTACGCCACAGTCACAGCATTCATACTTTCCTTCACCGTAAACTCTCGCGGTAGAGGCTAATATTACATTTTCTACATTCCTTTCATTGATTTTTTTCAAGAGCTTCTTTAAGACAAATATGTTGCTTTCGTAGAAACTGTATGGTTCTTCTATACTTCTACCTATACCGGTCTTACCGGAATGTATCAGTACGTCGGATACATTTTCTAATGATTCTTCGAGCTTTCTATCACTCTTTAGATTTCCTTTGACGAAACGTATATCTGCAGCCCTATTTCTTCTTTTAGGGAGCTCAAGTTCTTTCTTATCTAATACTGTTATTTCTTCGCCTTTATCATAGAGGTAACTGGTTATAGTTGAACCTATGAATCCTGAACCCCCTATAACTAGTTTTCTTCTCATTAAAAACTCTTTAAGTGATTTAAATTCTTTTTAATACTTTTTATGCCTTCAGACATTTCGTGGTTTGATTCAAAACCTTTTTCTCTAATCTTAGAAGTTTTAAGCCTGTAAGAAACTTTGTTAGGCGTAGGATTAGGCTCAACTATATGTTCTGTTTCCGGGAATATGTTTGAAAATACTTCAAGTACATCCTCCATCGCGTAGTTCTGCCCAACTACGTTATATGCCTCGCCGGTCATTGAACCAGCGTTTTCTAGAGCAAAAAAGTAAGCTCTCACAACATCCTCTATATTTACGTAAGGCCGATACTCTTCCAAGGCCGAATCATGCACGGTCAGAGATTTTCCTTGACAAGCTAAGTAGGTGAAGTAGTTTATTACTGTATCGAATCTTATTCCGGTACTGAATCCGTATACGGTACCCAATCTTAGCGCGGTCGCATTTATATCATGTTCTTGTGATTTAGCTAGCAGTTCTTTCTCTGCTTTTAACTTGAATTTTCCGTAAGGACTTATAGGATTACAGTCAAAACTCTCGTCTACCTTTTCAGGAGTGTTCCCGTATACGCTAGCAGAAGAAGTATAAACAAATTTGGATACATCTTTTTCTACAGATTTATCAAAAAGCTTTTTTACGCCTTCGTAATTGATCTCTTTCGTTGTTTGTTTTCTCTCAAATGATTTTCCGGCATTAGTTAAATCAGATAGGCAAAACACGGCGTCTATGTCTTTTAGACAAGTCTCTAGGTCTTTTTCATCCCTTATATCTCCGTCGTAGAACTCTAAATCTTTATCTAAGTTCCAGAGTGTGCAGTATCTCTGTCTCTCCATGCTGTCCAGAATTCTTACTTTAAAACCTTCTTGCTGCAAATTCTTGCACAAGTAGGAGCCAAGATAGCCTGCTCCCCCTGTCACTAATGCTCTCATACAGAGTATTATATTCAAATCAACGTTAAAAGTAGTTGTCATAAACTTATAGAGGTGAAGGAGGAAACAAGAGATTACTTCTTAGAATCTGTCGGAAAGTTTTCTGCCTTAAAAGCCTCAACTCTAGGGGTTTTGGTAGGTATATTTACTTTCCATTTTGTTTCTTCATGGTATTTAACAGGTCACGACCTGACTTATGACTATATTGAGTTGATAATTCAGCCGGCCAGAGTTTTACCTGAAACCATGACTTTTGATAGCCGTGTCCAGATAAATTTTTATCAAGGTGTTTTATTTTACCTCTATCCTGTTTTTGCTGTTATAGGACAAAGTCCTAATGCCTTAAAGGCGGTATCGTTGTTTTTTATGGCGGCAGCAAGCTCAATGCTTTTCCTAGTCTATAAGAAGATCTATGATTTCCGAAGAGCGCTATTAATGGTTTTAATTCTATTGACTATGGGTAGTTGGATAACTCATCGTTCTCCAGATAATCCTATCATTTTCTTTCTTTCGTCATTAGTGCTCTATAATTTTGTAATGTGGAGAGAGAAAGGCAAGAATAGTTATCTCTATACTATGGCCTTCTTGTCAGGAATAGCTTTTTACACAAAAGGACTTTATCTCTACTTTTTTGCAGCTATAGTCTTGGCAACGATTCTTGTTGATAGGGAGACCCTAGAGTTCCTAGATCTTAGAAATACTTCGATATTTCTTTTATTGTTCTCGATCAGTGCTGCACCTTTCTTCATATACAGTATAAACCAAAACTTTAGCTATTTGCAGAATCTGTTAGATTCATCTGGACAAGGTGCCACTGAACTGTCCGGTATCTTCTTGACACGAGCAGAGCATCTCACTTGGATTATAGGACCTCTGGAATCCTCTTTAACAACAACTGTTGGAGGATGGAATATCAGTGTTTATCTACTTTTACTCTTCTCCGGCCTAGTTATAAGTATTTATAGTAAAAGAGAACGCTTCTATGCTTTGGCAGTAATTCTAATCTTTTTCTTTACTCATTATGCGCCTTACAGTTTAGACTCACATCATTTAGTGGTTATGAGCCCTCTTATACCGATAATAATTGTATCTAACTTTGAAATTTTCTCCGAAAAGACCACAAAGGTTTTGGAGAGCTTTTCAATTCTCATTCTGGTACTGGTGCTTGTTTTCAATGTAGGCGAGTTTGCTGAACAGCCATTTATAGCGGAAGGCCATCTTACTCAAGACGGTTATGAAGATATAACTCAGTTAGATCTCGGTGGCGAGGTAGTCACGAACAGCAGACATGGTTTATATCTTCTTAGATTACATGAGAATGTAAAAGACGTTTATGTTCTGGCTCCTGAAGACTGGGGCTACCATTTCAAAAGAGAACGTTATGGGGTTCAGTGGTCGGAAGCAGATCGTTTTGAGAATAGTACCAAAGTCTTAATGTCTGAACCGAACTGTGAGGAACTAGTTTTTAACGATAGATGCGGTTACAACCTTACTAATATAACCGAGTTTTATGAAGAGGACAAAACTGATTTCGAAGAGAAAACTTTAGGTAGATTTGAATATGTGGTCAGTAAGTAGATAGCTATCATCTAGAAGAGAAGTAGTTTATCTGTATAGTATGAGCCATCTTGGCTGAGCAACTATCTCATTGTCTAGGCTGCATGCATCTGCAGTAAGTTTGAATCCTTCTATAGGCTCTAACTCTTTACAAGATTTAACTTCGTAGTTTTGATCTCCTAATAGATCTAGCTCCGAATGCTTAAGCATATTGTAGGCACGTTCTTCAAGATAAAGATGCTCTAAATCTGTGAGAGAATCCTCTACTGCGTTTTGGAAATTTTGCTCATAGTCATAGGTTATAATATGCTGGTGGGAAGTAAGTCCCTGAGCAGCTACTAAAGTGAATATGAGAGCCAAAGAAATTATTTTAAGATGTTTAGATTTGGAAGCAAATCCTATAGCTAAACAAGGATACATGAATAAGGCTATCGTCCATAGATACGTCAAGTTGTTTAAGAAAGGAAAAACAACGTGGAACGTGAACGCAGATAAGGCGCCTATCACGAAAAAACTTCTGTAGGGGTTAGCTGAAAACTTGTACAAGTAAAGCGGATAAATTAGAAGAATGAGGGTTAAAATGTTGTAAAAGGTCGAGTTCTCCTCTATATGAGACAGGTCGTATAAGTCATGACGGTTGTACCCTATCCTATTACGTAGCTGCGTGAACATGTTTGCAGGATCGAAGACTAGGGTTGTCTCGGTGTAACCGATTACAGGTAGTTCGTATTGTAAAGGTACTTGTGTACCTTCTAGACCTTCTTTTATGAGAGCGTTATGTTCGGGGCTCTGTATTTCCAAATGTTGATCTTGTTTTTGAGTGAACAACCAGATAGAGGGTAGTACGATTAAGAAGAAGATCACTAGGCTTATCGCTATCTTCCGGTAATCCAGTTTTTCTCTAAGGAAAGAGTAGTGTGATAAAAGGAACGGGAAAGCAAAGAACACAGTTTGAGAAAAATTCAAAACGCCTATACCAGTTATAACAGAGTTTAAGTAGGTGCTCTTGTCTTTAAATCTTACTGTTAAGTAAATAGCTAGTGCACCTAAAGTTATAGCGGACCATATCCACAGAAACTGTCTGCCGTAGTAAAGGAACCAGGTATCTGTCACTGCAAGGGCAGAAACAAGCAGAGCTGCTTTGGTGTTTGTTACATGTTTCACAGCCAGATGAAGGAATAAGATTCCTAATACTACTAAGAATGCTGTAAAGTATCTTAAAGTAAAGAATTCGGATGCCGGTAGAAGATAGATTAAAATGTATGAAGGAATATAGAAGGAATGCACTCTGTAAACTTCTAACCAGTTCTTACCAAAATCTCTGTAGAACTGCCACTCTTCAACAGTCATTACTCTCCATCCGTGGAGATTATATGAAAAAATAAACATGGCTACTATAAAAACAAGTATAATATCCCAGTAACCTTTCAAAATATTCTTCAAGCATTTTTTATTCCATTCTAAAGAGATACCTTGGGTCACAGATAAACTATTATATGCTATAAGTATTAATGTATTTGAGAGCCTCGTGAAACAGAGTGATTATTTAATAAAAGGAAAGAGGAGGTATGCAGTAGCTTTCGTTCTTTCATGTCTAGTAATGATAATTCTCCTACCGGTTTCTCTCCCTGAATCAGACGCTCAAGAAGACCCTAAGATAGCGTTAGTAGTGCTTGATGGTGCTGACTGGAAAGTAATAGAGGATTTAATTGAAGAAGATAGGATTCCTGAAGTCAAAAACGCAAAAGAGAAGGGGTTATACGGAGACCTACACACGAAAGAATCTTTTTCTCCTGTAACATTCACAAAGATGTCTACAGGTAGAGACGCTGAAAACATAGGTGTTGAAGGATGGAACGCGGAGGGAGAACAAGGAAGACGTCTAATACAGTCAACTGACGTTGAGAACTACAGAATCTGGAACTATCTTACTATGCATGGTATAGAGTCAGGAGTTGTAAGCTACTTCTTGACCTGGCCTGTAGAAGAGATAAAGGGTTTTATGATATCAGGTACTTTGGCGAGAGATGATAACATCGTCTATCCTGAAGGTTACTTTGAAGAGGAAGAAGTACTTGGAGACGGAGACGAATGGGAAAAGTCGCAGTATGTAGTAGAGAACTATAAAGATGAAGTAGATTTCCTGACAGTAGGTTCTAAACGTTTAGATGGAATACAGCATCATTTGTGGAGGTTTGTTGATCCTGAGCCGTTTGGTTTGGAGATGAGGGATGAGGATGAGGAGTACCGAGAAATTGTTTACACAGAGTATGAGAACTTGGACAGTACTCTGAAGGAGTTTGATGATGAATGGAATGTTATGGTGGTAAGTAGTAGCGGTTTCCAGCCGCAAGGCAAACTGGCTAACGACTCAAACCCTATTAACACCTTCAAAATGAATGAACTACTAGCAGAGCTAGGCTATACTGAGTATGAGATAGAGGAGAGTTACGGTCAGAACATAATGAGGGTTGACCAAGAGGAATCTCAGCTTCAAGAAGGGCATTTTGAGTATCCTCTCATACCGGAAATAAACTCTACTACTTACCGGTTCAAATTTGAGATACTTGACGAAAATCTGGACGAGGATAAAGTGGTAGATGAATTGAACTCTATAACGTATAAAGATGGTGAAGATTTCTTCTATGACGTACGTGTTGAAGACTCCAGTATTAGAGGCCGTTTCCATGCGCCTCAAGATCGTGCAGAGAAATCTAGGGCTGTTGAAGATAACATAAATCATCCTACTATCAGAAATCCTCTAACCCACTTACAAAACGCATTTCGCTTAGATATGCCTGATGGGGAAGAGTACTTATTCTGGTCTGCAGCTGAACAGACAGGAGATCACCCTCCGGGAACTCATGGTGTGTTTATTGCTTACGGACCTGATATAGCTTCGACAGGAGAGTTCGATACTGGAGAAATAAGAGATAAGGATATAGCTCCGACACTACTGTATGCCTATGACGTTCCTGTACCTAGAGATATGGAAGGTAGACCAGTACAGAAGATATTTACGGAGGAGTTCAATCAGGATAGAGAAGTAGTGTATTCAAATATGTCGACCAAAAAAGAGGATGAACAGGCTCCTGAGGATGCAGATATACTTAACGAAAAAGCTATAAGAGAAAGACTTAGAATACTAGGTTACAACCCTTGAAAGGTGGAAGCTATCGATTTACAAAACACTAAAACACAGTTAGCTATGGCATTAGCACTATCTATTGTTTCTATGGCTATTTTCACAGGCTTCCATTACCACTCTGCTAACCAGGTGCCTGAAGATAGGAAGGTAGCGGTAATAGTTTTAGATGGTGCAGACTTCAAGGTACTTGACAAGCTTAAACAAGAGGGAGAACTACCGAATATAGAACAGCTTGAGCAGGAAGGCCTAAGCACAGATTTAGAGACTCCTGAGGCTTTTTCTCCGCAGGAGTGGACGAGAATGAGTACAGGTATGTCGACAGAGAACACTTCTATAGAAAGAGACTGGAGCTATGAAGACGGTCAAGGAAACCAGTTGAGACTGGACTCTAATGCCGTAGACAACAGAAGGTTCTGGTCTTACCTGAATGAAGCAGGTATCGAAACAGGAGTATATCACTGGGTTATGACTTGGCCTGTAGAACCTGTTAAAGGATTCATGGTGTCAGGGTTTCTGACGGCAAACCTAGATGAGATGACATATCCGGAGGATATTGAACTAAGTAATGAGGAAGCTAGAAGATCTCTTGTAGGCTTCAACACTTTTGATGTGGCGCACGGATTAAATCAAGAGTATTACGGTATGGATGTTCTTGTATACGGTTTTCAGATTTCTGATAGAATACAGCATAGTTTTTGGCAGTACATAGATGATGACGATCCTGAGAACCAAGAGTATAGAGAACTAGTTTACAAGCCTTACAAAGAAGTAGATAAGATGGTAGGAGAGCTGAGACCTGATTACACCGTAATATTGGTAAGTGACCACGGATTTGAAGAGCCATGGGCGAATACCTATAGAGCCGATATCAATGATGTTTTAGAAGATATAGGTTTGGCAAGATACCAAGAGACTGAAGAAAATATGGCAAGATCTCTAGAGTTCAATGAAGATTATCCGTTAGAACATGTCTACAGCGAGAATGAGGTTTTAAATGGAACTCATTATAGAGTAAGGTTTGAACATTTGAATAATGATGACTCTGAGGAGATAAAGAGAGAGCTTTCTAAGCTGAGATTTGAAGACGGATCTAGGTTTTTAACCGATTTGACGTATGAAGAAGAAGTATTTGAAGCAGTGATGTATATAAACCCTGATTATCTAAATGAGCCTCGATTAGATGAGGTGCCTATGCAACTTGCCTATGCTAGAGGTCAGCTACCTATACTTGAACAAGAGATAAATATCCTGCATGAAGACCAGGAAATTACTTCTTCATTAGGTCCTAAACAGACAGGAGATCATCCTCCCGGAACTGATGGGGTCTTCTACGCTGCAGGAGAAGGTATAGTCCAAGAGGGAAGAACAGATATAGATATAAATAGTAAAGAGTTGGCTCCTTTAGTTCTCTATCTTAAAGGTGTTCCTATACCTGAAGAAATGGATGCTCAGGTGCCCATAGAGATTTTTGAGTCCGAGTATCAGCTCATGAACCCTCAATCTTATAACCAGACAGAGGTTAAAAGAGAAGATTTTGAACTGGATTATGAAAGAGAGGAATCTGAGGAAGAAAGAATAGATGGAAGATTAGAGGACTTAGGTTACCTGAGATAATCTAGTCTTTTATCAGAAAATCCTCTAATATCATCTTATCTATACCTGAGTTTTGGAAACAATCAATGGCTTCCTCAGGAGTATTGACTATAGGCATACCTTTCAGGTTGAAAGAGGTGTTTATAACGACAGGTACCCCGGTTCTTTCTCTAAAAGAATCGATAACGTCATAATAGAGAGGATTTGTACTTCTTTCGAGAGTCTGAATCCGGGAAGTTCCGTCTGTATGAGTCACTGCAGGTATTTCTTTACGAGCGTCATCTCTAACATCAAAAGTGAAAAGCATGAAAGGACTATCTCCCTTTATATCAAAGTACTCTGAGGCATACTTGTTTAGTACGGTTGGCGCGAAAGGCCTGAAGGACTCTCTAAACTTAACCTTCTTGTTTAGTTTATCAATCATCTCTTTATCTGTAGGATTTGCTAAGATACTCCTGTTTCCTAAAGCTCTAGGACCCCACTCCATGCGTCCTTGGAACAGCGAGAGCACTTCATTATTATCAAGGATGGAAGCCGCCCTATCCGCTAGTTCTTCTTTATCAAGTCTTTCATAACTTAGATCGGATTCTTCTAAGGAGTTACGAATTCTTTCCGAGCTGTATGAGGGTCCGTAGTAGACATCATCCATTCTGATATGAGAGGAGTTGGCAGAGATAAGAGCTGTGCCTAGGGCACCTCCATCATCTCCTGCCGCCGGCTGAACCCAGATATTGTCAAAATCAGATTTTTTACGTATTTTACCGTTTGCAACACAGTTCAATGCTACTCCTCCGGCTAAACAAAGATTTTCTGAGTCTGTCAATTTCTTAGCATATTTTACTTGTTTTAAAATTATTTCTTCAGTTATTTTTTGTACTGTGGCGGCTATATTTTGATGTCTCTCGTTTATTTCTTGTTCTTGGTTTCTTGGTTTACCGAGACGGTCTTCAAGTTTTTTGCCCCACATTTTCCGGCTGTGTTGGTAAGCAAAATATTTTTGATTTAGTTCATATGAACCGTCTTCTTCTACCTCTATGATATCTTTGAACTCTTCTCTGTAGGTAGGTTCTCCGTAAGATGCGAGACCCATAAGCTTGTACTCGCCGTTGTTCACTCTAAACCCTAGAAAGGCAGTGATAGTGCTGTAAAGTAGTCCTAGAGAGTCGGGGAAATCTATGTGTTTTAGAGGTTTTATCTCTTCTTCTTTTCCGTGCCATATTTGGTTGGTCTTCCATTCTCCGACACCGTCGATAGTTAGTATAGCTGCTTCTTTGAACGGGCTAGGAAAGAAGGCGGATGCGGCGTGAGACTCATGGTGTTGTGAGAACTCTATTGGCGGTTTTGTTTCTAGCTTCTTATGGATTTTTTTCTTGATTCTTAGCTTTGTTTTAAGCCATTCCGGTATTGCATGTGAGAAAAATTGGAAGCCGTGTGGGAAAGATCTGCCGGCGGTAGTAAGTATTCTGTCGAATTTCTGTATAGGTTTTTCATGGAAACATACTTTATCTATCTCAGAAATCTTTAGTCCGCCTTCATTTAGACAGTAATCTATAGCATTTGAAGGGAACGAGTTGTCGTGCTTCTTTCTTGTAAATCTTTCTTCTTCAGCTGCTGCTATAAGTTCTCCATCCTTTATTAGTACTGCTGCAGAGTCATGATAGTAACAGGATATTCCTAGTATGTTCATTAGTACATTTTGTTTCTGTTTTCATTTGTCTCGGAGTTTTTCCATCCGGTGACAGGTTTTGATACCATTATACTTGATATGCCTAGTACGATCCATATGGGAAAAGTGGTTGTGAGTTGGTTGAATCTTTTAGAGATATCTTTTAGCTTCTGTTTCATTTTTCGTTACACCATAGGATAGACAAATACCGGTACTGAAGAGGTTCCGGCAGAGGATACTAGTAGCCAGAGTAGTAAAGTGATTGTGAATACAGGTAGTAACCAGTACTTTTTTTCTTTCAAAGCAAATTCAAATAACTCCTTAATAAGTCTGCTAAAGTATTTCATTCTTCTATATACTCAGGTAGTTTTTCTGATAGTTTATCTCCTAGTTTGTAATGACCTTGTTCGTTGTAATGTCCGTCGACTGACTGTCCGTTAATTATTCTGTCTCCAATAGTTAGATCTGTGTTAAGGGAGTTAATATCTTTAGGGGCTTCTATAACGTTCAAACTGTTTTCTCTGGCCCAGTTGTAGAAGAAGTCTTCATGTTCTCTATCACCAGTGTCTTCAATACGGAAATAAACCACTTCTATATCCTCTTTCTCGCCTATTTCATCAATTTTTTTCATGTACTCTGCCAGAGGCGAATCCTCCGGAGATGTTTCAACTAGGTACTGTTGTTTCAGCTCTCTTCGTTCCTCCAGAACTTTTTCTTCTCTGTTTTCCTCGGTTTCAGGTATTCTTTCTTCTGCTTTTTGTCTGAATCGCTCTGATTCACTCTGAGATCTAATATTTTCGTATCTTATACCGATTAAAACCATGCTAGGGTTCAGATCTAATGCTTTCTCTTCAAAGGTAAGATAATGGTCTTTAATTCCTGTTCCAGGGATTCCTAGATTCATGAACTCGGTTTCTAGTCCTTGGACCTCCATTTTTTGTTCGGCCACCTCAGTATACCTTTCAGATTTGTTAACTCCCCATCCAAAGGTAAACGAGTCTCCTATAGCCACTATACTGTAGTTGTCGTGCCAGTTCTTTTCTGAGATAGGAGTATCCCGAGCACCTATCTCGTTTGTATCTATTTTATATGCCTCAATCTGTCCTTGCTCTCCCTCGTCAGTTACTTGAGAATAATTTGGCTTCAAATCTGTGTAAAGTGAGCCTTCAGGTCCATACATGATAGATAGAGGTTTTTCAGGCTCATCATAATCTAAAGAAGAGTTTTGTAGAATATTTGTATAGTTGAACACTCCAAATGCTGCAACGAGTAATAAAAGTACTATATTTAAAGTAAGAAATCTTTTGGAAGGAACATTGTTCAGATAAGCCATTCTGGGTTTAAAATTATCGATGGTTTTTTATTTAAGTTCCGTTATACTTTCTCTATGACTCTGGCACGCATTAGTCTACTATTCTTAGTACTTGTGCTTTTTTCAGGTCTTACTATAAGTTATGAGGTTCATTCGGAGTACTCGGCAGAAGACATCAAAGACGACTGGCTTACGACTGAGAGTGTTTCTTTAGAGGAAGGTGAGTTAACTATCTCTAAAGGTGCATGGATCGCGTACCAGCCTGATAACCCGGAAGAAATTAAGGGTCTAGCGATTGATCACCGGTGGTATCCTGAAAACGATCAAATACTCAAAATATATGGTTCTGAGCACGATGTGCCGGAAGACCATAATCCTACACATAACGAAAAATACTACAGAGAGTTCGCGCCTCACAGCTCAGAGTACTATTATAATTTAGAGGACTGGAACCAGAATAATACACAAGGATCATTTGGGGTCTACTATCGCGCCCAGGTACAAGGCGGCGCGCCTAACTCTATCAGAAAAATAGCTTTCTTGTCGGAGGCACCGGAAGAATCAGAAGGTGTTGTGGAGACTAATCAGTCTGCTGAAGCCCATGCTGATCCGGATTCTCATCATGGTGCTAAGGAGGATTCTCCAGAAGAAAACGGCATGGAGGAAAGTGAGGAGAAATGGTCTGAAAACACGGTTCTGATAGCGATATCGGCAGCAGTTACCTCTGTTGTAGCATTAATTTTGATATTTAGAGATATGTAAGAGTAAGACTGTTATGAGAACAGCCAACCATATAATAGTAATAGAGAACAAGATTACTTTTGTATAGGTCAAAAAAATAATGAGACTGAGGGATTATTACAGGCTAGGTAAGAGTGTTCTTAACTCTAGAGTCTACCAAGAAACAGGCCGCTTCACAATGCCTTACAAGTACAGCTTTGTCTTAACTAATGTTTGCCAGTCTCGTTGTAAGACCTGTAAGATCTGGAAGATCTACGAGGATAATCCGGAGCTTCAGCAAGATGAGCTTGAACTAGACGAGTTCAAACAGGTTATTGACTCCATAGCAGATGATGCTCTATGGCTTAACTTTTCAGGAGGAGAACCGTTCTTATTCCCTAATATTGTTGAGTTAGCGGAGTACGCCTTTGAGAACTGCCCTAACCTGTTTATGATGAATATACCTACAAACGCGATAAGCAATGACTATATTGCGGACCGTGTAGAAGAACTACTAGAAGTTAAACCAGACTATATCAACCTAACTGTTACTATAAGCTTGGACGGTGTTGGAGAGCAGCATGATGAAATCCGAGGTGTTCCAGGCAACTGGGATAGAGCTATGGAGCTATATGAAGACTTAGAGCGTTATGAAGAGGAGTATGAGAACTTTGAATCAGGTTTCCAGACCACGGTAAGTAAGTACAATATACACAACTTGGATGAGATCTTTGATTTTACAAGTCAAGCCACATTACCTATCTTCACTTTCGCACACGAATCATACTACTTCTATAATGAAAGCGACGGTGAAAAAATACAAGATAATATAGATAAAGAAGACTTGATGAAAGGTATAGACTACCTTTATTCGGAATACTCTGTAAACACTTTGAAAGATATAATACCTAAAATTTATTTGAAATTAGCTAAACGGTTCTATGAGAGTCCGGATGAACATGTACTTCCTCCGTCAAGCGGAAGAGGGTCGATAACTATAGATCCATACGGTAAAGTAAAACTGTTCTCTTACTTCGGATCTGAAATGGGGAGCTTAAAAGAACATGACTATGATGTTGAAACTGTTTTGAAGACTGAGAAGGCTAAGAAAGAGCT
>LKMJ01002082.1_pt1 | contig 18221 bp, 15 predicted proteins | sample 643391 | NCBI WGS metagenome assembly LKMJ01 (sample SAMN04112250, study PRJNA286221) | soda lake metagenome | biome: soda lake; feature: Kulunda Steppe; material: water; isolation source: sample PL-Br10 brine of Picturesque Lake | place: Russia: Kulunda steppe | collected 2010-07 | reverse complement strand
CGCATAATGCAGAGTGAATTTCTGCAGGTCCACGCCGTACACGAAGCACAAAAGATATAGTTCATAGATTCGGCCGCTTAACCGGTGACAACATCAAAACCACCATCCACGAGTTCTTACAATCTGGCTCGAAGTCCAGTAACCACCGATCAAGTCTCGGAAATATCCTTGGGAGTTGGCGATTAAAACTTGTGAAAATGGCATCACCCAAATACATGAGGTCGACAAGCAAGCCATGGCAATCTGGGTACAGTATCTTACTCAGCACATTAACGACAATAGAAACCAACCGCTCTGTTGAAATCCTATTCTTTAGCTGCAATCGTGAATGAGACACTGTCTAAATAAGCCAGTTTGAGAAGCGACCAGCTCGTGGCTCAAGCTGTCTATGGTATTGCCCGAGCTGATCAGAAAGACAAATATCCGATTAGAGGAACAAAGAAATTCTTCGATCATTTGGCATACAATGTTCTCACCAAGTGATTTGGAATGGGTACATCAAGTTTCTGATCCGCCTGAGGTGAAGCCGAAGCGGGTCGGGGTTGACGAGACCGCTGTTAAAATTAATGGCGAGCTATGTTGGGTGTATAATGCCATAGATCTCAATTTAAAACTCATTTTGATGCTAAATTGTTCGGACAACATGGCACTGACCCGGCGGCTGAGTTTCTTCAACATCTTGCTGAGAAACACGGTTTTTGAAAGATCCTTCTTCTCGTCGACAACTTCGGCTATCAGACTGCCCTTGCTTGATTAGGATTGTGCGGTCGCCGAAACTATACTGACATAAACCTCACTAAAAAATGGTTTCAGACACTCAAACAATGCATCGGCCGCTTCTAACACTCGTGGTTGAGCAGTTGGGGTAGCGTTCGTCAATAAATTGGACAGTTTGTGCATTACTATAACCGACAACGACCATACTAACCGCTAGATAGTCGAACGCCAACTAATAAGATTCGTAGCTAGGCCGTGCCTCTCATCGTTGTGTATTATAATATAGACCAACGCTTAATGCTATCTCTGTCTTATATCTCCATGTAGTACGTAAAATTATAAAACAATACGTATTATTAATAATTGGATTATGGATAAAGAAAAATATAACCACCTTATTAATGAACTAGACAAAAATAATCCTGGAGAGGATAATACTGATCCCTACAAGAGACTCGATATACAAAAGTTACCTCAGTGGTGGGTACATGCTGTCGAAGTTTTTGAACGACACAATTTTCGCCCATATCAACCACCACGCTTTGAAGATGGAGCTCTCAAACGGGATGTAATTGAAAAGCTTGAGAATGATCTTGATCTCAAAATACAATTCATCTGTTTCAACCCTCAAAAATCAGAATGCTGGGATGTTTTAATAAATGGTGTCCAAATCAGTAAAATTGGCTACCGACGCTCCGCCGAAGGCTATACAATTTTTGAGATGACTAGCCGCGAATTCAAACAAATTGTGGCTGATGAGTCATGCAATTTATAATGTCTCTCTATCGGTCAATTATAATCTACGAAAAAAGACTTGCTCATATTATCAACAAATTAATTGTTAATAGATGGATCTACTCACTGGCAATATAAACGCCAATTAATATGGGCCGTGTAGATTGTATTATATAAAATAGGATTATTAATTAATTACGTGTGTACATGGATTTTATTACTGGGCTTATAAGTAATAAAATTAGCATTATTGTTAGTAGAAGTGACACTGGACTGGAAACAAAGATCGAGAGAGATCCACCAGATAGTTGTAGTGACCGGAAAAGGTTTTGTTCAGCAATGGGTCCAAGAACTACTCCTAAGACTAAGGCAATAAGAGAATAATTGTACATTTTCATGTAATATCCCATAAGACCAAATAATAATACAACTATCACGTCGATCCAAAGATTTCGAATGGCAAACGAACCTAAAATAGCTAGAGCTACAACGAGTGGGATTATAATATGTGTGTCAATTTCAGTTAAGTATCCCATTTTCGTTACAAAAAGAACGCCAATAAGCGCGATTACTATGTTTCCAAGTATGAGCGAAGTGAATACTGTGTAAGTCACATCAATGTTACTAGTGAATAGATTTGGGCCTGGTTGTAGACCATGCATAATCAATGCACCCAGCAGGACTGCAGTTGTTGCACTGCCAGGTATTCCAAACGCAAACGTAGGAACAATAGATCCAGCAGTTGTTCCTGTGTTTGCAGCTTCTGCAGTTACGACTCCTCGGGGGTTCCCAGTTCCAAAAGACTCTGGATTTTTGTCAGTCCTTTTTCCTTCTGAATACGCAACAAAATTGGAAACAGATGCACCTGCTCCAGGAACACTTCCAACAATCATCCCCAAGTATCCTGATTTAATGACGTCAAGAGGGTTATCCAGTACGCTTTTTAGACCTTCCTTTCTGCTGCCACTGAGTCCAGTTTCTCCATCTGATATACCACCTACCTTGTCTGAAAGTCGTATCATTTCAGCAAGTGCAAAAAGACCAATTAATACCGCGACGAAATCAATACCATCATTTAATGCTGGCTGTCCAAAAGTGTATCGAGGACTTAGAATATGTCCGCCCAATCCAATTGTTGTAATTGATAATCCAAAACACCCTACAATGATACCTTTAACTAATGCTCCTTTTGCGACAATAGTGATCATTGCAATGCCAATGAACGCAACAAGAAAGTACTCAGGTGATCCTAAAAGTAAGACAAGCGTCAACATTAGAGGACCAATAACTAGAAGCGCACCTGCTGTTAATAAACCCCCAAGAGAGGATGATATTGCAGAAATTGTCAAGGCATTTATTGACTTCCCATTTTGGGACATCGGATAGCCATCCATAGTTGTTGCTGCTGCTGCTGCCGTTCCGGGTGCATTGATCAATATTGCAGCAATGCTTGAGCCGTACATACCACCTAGATACATCATAACAAACATTATGATTACGTCTATACCCTCCATCCCTGCCGTGAAGGGAAGAATAAGTGCCATTCCAACAACAGGGCCAATACCTGGAATTGCACCTAGTATGATTCCCAATACAACTCCTAATAGTAGCCAACCTAGTGTAGGCCAAACAAATAAGTTGGCAAAACCCTCAATAATAAGCGATAGAGTTTGGCTCATAATAGACCCTCTGTTAATAGACCCTCATAAAATGGTGCATCGAGTATAAACATAAAAGAGGTGGCTAATAGAGATCCAACAATTACAATTATTAGTGTGTTCGAGAGTGATAAGTTGTACATTTTCGCATATGCAATCATGGCGAGTGGTGTTGCCCATAATAAACCAATTAAATAGCCAACAACAACGTACAGCAGTGCTATTATAAATGTCATTGGTTTATTTGACTCGGAAAACAAAGCCTTGTACAGGTGATTACTATACTTGACCTCACTTTGTTTATATTTTGTTTTATTGTTCATTTGCCTTTTTTCATTTTGATTATATTGTTCATCACGTGAATTATTATCTACATCTATATCGTCATCCAAAAATAATTGTGAGAACTTGCTAGGTAAATAGTTACTGAACAATAATAATAGTGCTCCGACAACCACTACCCCAGTCGTTATTTGCGGGAATAACCTCCCTATTCTGGTAAAGTTAAATGCTTCAATAAACATGTAACTAGAGACGATGGTCATGAAAGCCAAAAGTAGTTTTTCTTCAATATCCATATTTTAAATAGACCCCATTAATCGCTTATAAGTATCCCTGGAACGCCTCAATGTCTAATTCATTTGGTAATCCTTCTACGATTTCGCGATATAATTCGTTATACTCCTCGTGAGAGATGAAATTTAAGGTTGTACCCGTGTTTTCAGCAAATTCTTGAGATTCTTCATGTTGGAGTGCTTCCTCAACACCATTACTGAGAACTTCAATTATTTCATCAGGGGTCTCTGGTGGAACAGCAAACCCTCTCAACAATTGTGCGACCGGATCGATATTCGGATGTCCATAATCTTCAACAACACCAATATCAGGGAATGTTTCACTTCCCAAACTCGATGTATGAACGATGGGATCGAGTTCTCCTTCGGAGACAAAATCTGCAATAGAATTTGGTGTCGCAATCCCAACAGGGACTTCGTCTGCAACTACTGCTTGGTTTGTCGGGCCAGAACCACCGTATGGCACAGCTTGGTCAAATTCCCAATTTGTTTCATTTAATTGCATTTGGACTGCCTGAACCCATGGTGCAGAACCAACCGATCCAACCCCCACATTGGCGAATTCTCCATCAGCGTAAAGATCCAACAAATGGTTGAAATCCTCAATTTCATGACTAGGATTAGCATAAATAATGTATGGTGATATTGAATACCCACACACCGGTTTTACATCATTAAGATAATCAATTGGAGAGTCGTCTGTTCCCAAAATATCATTTAATATCCCATTCGCAGGAGGTAGGATAGCGCAGATCCGGTAACCATCAGGATCTGATCTCATAGTTTCGTCTAATCCAAGCACACCTCCTGCACCAGGGACATTTTCTATTTGGATATTTGTGTCCAGTGCATCAGATAGACCTGCCTGTAACCCGCGGGCCTCAGTGTCAGTACCTCCACCTTCTGAATACGGTACAACAAGTGTGATTGTTCCGTCTGGATATTCTCCACCCTCACTGTCACCGCTGAGACAGCCAGCTAACGTCGTTGCTCCGATTCCTGCACCAATCTGTAACGCTCTTCGGCGGCTAACCATATTGTCATCTGGTATCATACATCAATAATAGATTTGGGCATGATTACTTAAACCTTTCGTAAACACGATTAATCTATAATATAATAATTAAACAAATTTAGCCTACAGCTGGCCACAGCTACTGTTAAATCAGGTTATTCATCGTTGTCCAGAGACATCAAATAATTATTGGAAAATAATAATAAGTCATGTTGCGACGTCCATCAGAGGCAAACCAGTATATATGATTTTTGAACCAAACATTAATTATACATAGACGGAAACACTTCGTTTGATGAAATATAATGACTCTAGTCAAGCGGTTGAAATTTCACAACGCGCCCACGCATTAATGGAAGATGTAGTTTTGCCTATAGAGCGTAAACACGCTGCCGGTGAGGTAATATCACATAAAAAAGTAGCTAAGCTTAGAGATGAGGCACGTAAATACAATATATACGCACCACAGGTTGGAAAAGAGTACGGTGGCATGGGAATAAATTTTCGAGACGTACTCCCAGTATTTGAAGAAGCAGGGCGTAGCCTTCTTGGCCCTGTTGCTATGCGTGTTGACGCACCTGACCAAGGTAACATGCATCTTCTTGAGATTGCCGGAACCGAATATCAAAAGAAAACCTATCTTGAGCCGTTGGTACAGGGAGAGATCTGTTCTGGGTTTTCGATGACTGAGCCGATGCATGGGGCGGGGTCAGACCCTAAAATGATCCAAACAACTGCAGTACAGGATGGAGATGATTGGATTATTGACGGTCATAAATGGTGGACAACACAGGGTGTCGAAGCGGACATCAATATTGTCCTTGCCCGCACAGATATGGATGCCCACCCATATGAAGGAAGTTCACTCTTCATAGTTCCAACCGATGTTGATGGACTCGAAGTCGTTCGAAATATTCCTCACATGGGTGGTGGAATTCGTGGGGAGTCCCACGCTGAGATATTTTATAAAGATGTTCGGATTCCAAATGAATACCTACTTGGTGAGATTAATAACGGATTCATACATGCACAGGAACGACTCGGTCCAGCGCGTCTGACCCATTGTATGCGTTATTCAGGTATGGCTCAGCGTGCACTTGATATCGCAAAAGCCTACTCATGTGAGCGCGAGGGATTTAATTCAACATTATCAAATAAACAATCAATTCGCCATCGTATAGCCGATTCCGAAACACAACTTCACGTAGCACGGACAGCGATACGTGATGCAGCTAACCGAATCGCATCTGAAAATAACACACGTGTTCCTGTTTCGATGTGTAAGGTGTTCACTGCATCTGCTGCTCAAGATGCAATTGATCTTGCTGTTCAATGCTGTGGCGCAAATGGAATTGGAAAAGATCTCCCGCTTTCTGACTTCTATGAATCTGTGCGCCAATTTCGAATTGTTGATGGAGCTGACGAAGTACATCGGCGTGTTATTGCCCGTGCAGCGTTCGATAGTATCGACGAGGCAGAACTCGAACCAGTAACGCGATTTAAAAATAGTTGAGTGTAATCAATTAAGAAAATAAATACGCGTATCAAATTATCCGATACCATCTTACTAAATTATCATCGAATGCTACGTTTACAATACTAATATTTCCACAGACCCATTATAAGAATAGTTTGAATTGGATCTCAAAGTCTGTTATACAAAAAGGCTAATTATTGTTATCTGTATGTATATAATATGGTAGAAAAAAACCACCAACCGAAATGGAATCTTAAAAAACGAGATAAGTATATTTTAAGTGAATTAGCAAATGATCCGACATTATCAGCACAAGAGATTAGAGATATTTTGAAAGAAAAATATAATATAAAAACATCACGTGTGACGATTAGTGAGGCCATCCGAAAAATGCGTGAAGAGGGTGTTTTTCGAGAAGCGATCATACCTAATGAGGAATATCTCTTTTTTAGCTTATTTGAATACCAATTCTTTCCGCCTAACTTTGACGAACATTGGCGAGATGCATTAAGATTTATTCGAGATGACGAACACACACTATTATTTTTCCTTTCTGATGGCAAATATCAGTGGAAATCCATTATGGTTTTTCAAAACCGTGAACAAGAGTCGAAATGGATTCATGATTTCTACAAAGAGCACGGTGACTTATTGTTGAATCTTCAGAATACAGTCGTGACAAACGTATTGAAATTCAACGCAGATCCAAAAGTGTTTGCCACGCTGCTTAACGACACATAAAAATTTACAGAGTATCATTAATTGATTAAATTTTTTTGTTTAATGGTTAAAAATACAGCTAGCATAATATTATTATGTATTATAAAATACCACCACAATTACCTAGCGAAAATACTATTAGAATCATACACTGATATTTTTTTGATGGTCTGCTGAATGGTAAAATAACTAATGTCGATACCAAAATTTATTCTGTATTTGGGATCGGTGGATGTATGATACATTCACTAGTAGGCCAAATTTTCAATCTGACGATAATATATTTTATAATAGTGTACAAAGGTTTATATTATGTAGATAGTTATCATTGGACATGGCAATTCGACAAGTACCACTCAAAGAATTTGAATTAGTCAGTTTCATTATGATCGAACTGGTAAAGAGAAAAATATAGTATAAAATATGACTGAATATATACATAGAATTATAAATAAAGAACACCTCTCCGACTATCTGGAGGCACGGTTTGGTTCGTCGTCAGTATACAAAATTCACTATCACAATAGAGGACATTCTAATGAAACACTGTTCATTAGGTGGGGTGATCGCAACCTAGTTCTCCGACGCCCTCCGCCAGGGGAAGTTGCCACCAGTGCACACGATGTGTTGCGAGAATACCGGGTTATTAGTGCACTTCAACCTACCAATGTGAGTGTACCACCTACTGTTGCATCGTGTGATGATCATTCAATTATTGGGTCTGATTTTTACATGATGGAAGCAGTTGAAGGGAATGTAATTAGAAACGATTTGCCAGACCATTTTACGAAAAACACTCATAAGCGACAGATCGGTTTAGAGGTTATTGACCGGCTCGCACAAATTCATGACGTTGATTATGAAGCTATTGGTCTTAGTGATTTTGGGTCTCCAGAAGGCTTCACCAAACGGCAAATCGATCGGTGGACAAAGCAATTCGAGTGGGCAACAAAAATAACAGACAGTGAACGAAATATTTCACAGATTAATTTTGTGTCCAAGTGGCTAATGCAAAACGCGCCTGAGACACACTCGCACGCCTTGGTTCATGGTGATTATAAACTTGATAATGTAATGTTTGGTCCACAGGTACCACCTCAAATCGTATCTATTTTCGACTGGGAATTGAGTACACTCGGTGACCCACTAACCGATTTAGGTTGGTTATTGTCGTTCTGGTGGGACAAAGGGGACCCAGACCCTCCTAATTCAATTAATAGTCTGTACCCGGACTTTACAAGACAGAATATGTATGCAACTCGACACGAACTTATAGACCGTTATGAACAAAAAACAGGTATGATATTTACAAACCAACGTTTTTATCGTGTACTTGCTGTCTACAAACTAGCAGCACTTGGCGAAATGTTTTTTCGAAGACATCTTGAAGGTAACTCAGACGACCCACTCTATCCAAAAATGGAAAACGGAGTTCCAGATCTAATTACTCGTGCAATCAGAATAATTGATGGTGAAGAGCCATTATAAAATAAAGTCCTATCTGGGATTAGGAGAACGATGGGTTGAGGAAGCGAAATGATTCATAATGTTACCCCAAAAGTCTCGATGAGTATCGACCTACAGGGCGTTGCTCTAATTTGGATGTCTTCTCAACAAATCAACCCAACGGTCGCTATGGGAAAAAATCCATTCAATTAAATTATTGTATAAATTTGGACCCTTCGAAAGTATTAACGCAATTTGATGCTCAGTACCATTACAAGCATATGTGTGTAATAATGTCTGAGTACCAACTCAACATGACTACCTACTGCATCAATCATTATAAATTTACCCATTGTAACTAATTAGTATTCTAATTTACAAAGAGTAAATTTATAACAGGAAATATTAACAGATATTCGTTCGTGGCGATGTTGATCAGATCTGATAGAACCTCAATAGTGGTCGATCTGAAACTCTATATCACCAGTTGGATTCGGTTTAGACTTGGGACCGGATCGTAGTCCATAACTTCGACAGCTGCTTCAAAACACAGCCTTAGATATGTAATCCGTGTGGGGTACCCACGAGTGTGTAACTCCTAGCTTCGTGTTGAATACATTCTAAACACTTGGGTGACCATGTTTGCCATAAATTTTGTTTGACCATTATAAACTTCAACCTGACCGAGATTTTATTTTGTCAAGGGAATAGTAAAATTAGAAAACATTAATACTTACGCGCTGATAGGCCCGATCGGTTTTTAGTGTGTATGAGTATTGATTACTGACCTAAGTTAACGGTTACCAAAGCTTTATTATTACTTCGGTCAAAGTTGCTCTGTATGTCGGAATCAGATACTCGCAAACGAACTATTCGATCAGTCGAAGAGATTGACACGGTTGTGGACTGTGACTTCCACGTTCGAGAGTCTATGGATGATATCAAAAGATACATTCAAGACCCATACGGTAAATTGATTAAAAACCCATCTCGTGGAGTATATCCTTGGCCTGGTTTCGTTATGCCAAGTACCGTAGGAAACATTGACCGTGAAGACATGCCAATCACAAATTCAAGTGAGGGTGTTAGAGATGCAATGGACTTGCTGAGTGTGGACCATCCGATTCTCACTCCAAGTTTGAATCTTTACCTGAGTTGTGTCCAGCACGACGATCTAGCAGCTGCAATGGCTAATGCTTATAATAGTTGGTTGCTTGATGAGATACTTGACGATGTAGAGGGTGCTAAAGGTGCAATTCTTGTTGGCCCACGCAAACCGGCAAAAGCAGCAGAAGAAATTGATGATCGAGCAAATGAATCCGATATGAAAGCGGTGATGGTACCAAATGGCGGAACACCGCTACTGTTGGGGAACGAGAAGTACTGGCCAATTTATGAAGCTGCGGAAGACAACGGTCTTCCAATAGTAATGCACGCTGCGTCAGGTAATGCAATGTTTAGTCTCAGCCACGCCTTCCAAAGTTTCAACAGGTTTCTATCTACCCACGTAGTTGCTCATTCCGAAATGCACATGAACAATATGGCAGACATGATTACTAGAGGAGTTCCAGTGGAGTTTCCAGACCTAAATTTTATTTTCCAAGAAGCAGGATTAGGTTATATACCGTATTTTATGCGGCGGTTTGATCATGAATACTACTCAAAAAAGTATGATGCACCGATGCTAGATAAGAAGCCTAGCGAGTATATCAATGATCAATTCTATTTCACGAGCCAACCTATTGAAGGTACTGACGAGCCAGGATATGTTAATGATATAGCTCGGCTATTCAATGCAGATCAAAATCTTCTGTTCTCAAGTGATTATCCTCATTTCGATTATGATGAATCAGATGAACTACTCACCTCACTGTATGATTTTTCAGATGAAGAAGTCAATAATATTTACGGTCAAACTGCTATGGAACTCTACAACTTATAAATATCTTAGCAATTAAAACACCTAATAACAATGGCAAAAATGAATGAAAAAAAGAATGATGTTCAGGATTGCAATAATAAAGATGAAGATCTTCATTACGTAACGGCTATTGATCAACTCAAAGATGGTGAGAGAGTGCTAGTTGAAGTGAATGAAGTTGAAGTAGCTGTCTTCCGAGCTGCTGATGAGTTCTATGCTGTAGCTAACTATTGTCCCCATCAAGCAGGACCTCTCTGTAATGGACCAATGTCTGGTGACTATTCTGCAGAGAGAAGTGAAGACGGGTGGGAATTGAAATTTGGTCGAGAAGGGGAAACAATCTCTTGTCCATGGCATGGTTGGGAATTTGATATCAAAACTGGAGATCACATTGCCCATTCAGGAACGAGAGCAATAACGTACGATACTGTTGTAAAAGACGGACAGATATACATAGACTATTGATTTTATAATAAGAACTCAAATAAAATCGGGAAATCGGTTAAAAATTAGTACTACCGATAGATCTCAAACGGTTTAATTACTGGGTAAAACATTAATTATATTAACTCTGAAATTTATCAATAGGTATGCGGCATGTAAAATTCCGTGACAAATCTGGTTACGTTCGGCAAGGAGATTGGACTGACGATTGCATCTCGGTTGTTGGAAAAGAATACGATCCAGAATGTGTTGACATTATACCACCTACTACACCAACAAAAATAATTGGGGTTGGTCAGAATTATCCACCAGTCGATGATTCAGTACCTGAGTACCCTGAGACACCTCGACTATTTTTTAAACCACCACACACAATCGCTAGTCACAAATCTACAGTAGAGTTACCGTTAGATAGTAACGAAATAGTCTACGAAGCAGAGGTTGGTGTAGTAATCGGGAAGCATTGTAAAAATGTTGCAAAAGAAGATGTAAGCAGCGTAATCCAAGGATATACGTGTGTAAACGACCTAACAGAGCGCACCGATCCGATTGAAGACCCCTATGGTATTCGAAAGAAAGCGTTTGATAACGCAGCGCCTATCGGGCCTGTGATAGTGTCACCGGACCAATTTCCTGGTGATGCAAATATTCAATTATTTCAGAACGGCGAATTGAAACAGGATGGTTTGTATTCGGATAAAATATACTCAGAGGGCGAAATAATAGAGAAAATCACCGAGTTTATTTCTCTAGAGCCGGGAGACATTGTCATAACAGGTAGTCCAGCCGGGATAGGCCCTGTGAATGATGGAGATCATATAAAAATAAAAATTGAAGGTATAGGTACACTAGAACATGACATAGTGATGTCAAAATAGCAAGGTAGGTTGACTGAAGAGTGTATATTCAAAATGAATCTTATTTTTATTACATAGTCAGAAAATCTATCTAAAGACACATTTATTCACGAGATATTTGAACGATGACTTTGTTACATTAGCATCTAAAATTTCCAACAGATCTGATTGTCAAACGTTCCCAAAGAACTTATATTGTTTAGAAATAATCCGTATACATGGTATGGAATGTATTAGTACCAAGTCATATCGGCGATGCTGGACCAAAATCAATTGAAGACATTGCAGAGTTTACGATCAATTCTGAAGATAATAAATTGGATAAGAACATTCTCAAAGAGATTGACGCAATTCTTTTGGGGGGGCCTACACAAGTTGACTCAAAATTTTTGGATTTAGCAGAGAATTTGAAAGTCATTTCCAAGTATGGTGTTGGATTAGACAACGTTGATATTGAAGCAGCTACGGAACATAACGTAATTGTTGCTAATTCACCAGGCTCAAATGCACTTTCAGTTGCTGAACACGCCATGGCATTACTATTAGCAGTAAGAAGAAACGTTAAAACAGCTAATCAAGACTTGGAAAATGGTGAATGGATGCGGAATAAATATATTTCGAATGAATTGAGAGGTGATGTATTAGGATTACTTGGCTGCGGTAATATCGCTAGTGAGGTTTCGAGATTTGCCCAAGCTTTTGGTTTGCAATGCATTACTTATGATCCATATCTAACCGAATATCAAATACCACCTGGAGTCGGAAGAGTAGACACAAAAATGGAGCTATTTGAAAAAGCAGACATAATTTCAATTCATATCCCACTAAACGATGAAACACGACACTCTGTATCGGAAAAAGAACTCCGTGCATTGTCAGAGGATGGATATTTAATTAACACAGCACGCGGTGGAATTATAGATGAAAAAGCCCTTATTGAGTTTTTAGAAGCTGGAAAAATTCGAGGGGCAGGTCTTGATGTGTTTGAAGTTGAACCTGTTTCTGCTGACAACCGATTATTAGAATTAGAAAACGTAGTCGCTACCCCTCACATTGGTGGAGCTACGTTTGAATCGGATCAAGAAAAAGGAATACAAGCAGCGAATAACATTCGAACAGTGTACAATGGAAATATACCAAAAAGTACAGTAAATATAGATGGACTGTTTTCAACTAATTTATAATTACTTTTGTTTGTTGTGAACCACAGAACAACGACAATATTTGAATCATATATACTTTAGGTATAATTACTCTACCGGTCAATTAGAATTAGAACTTATTACTGAGCACTAGTACAAGGATTTTTGTATTGATACAAACATATGTAAAATGCTCAATTGCTAATTGTGCAAAGAAATCTCAATTTACTTCGCAAAGAACTCACTATGAACAAAATAAAAAGATCGATAAAATATAGCTAGCATGATACACAAAGATACAATGGTATACAATGATGAATAAAAATGAACTCACACTGAGACCTTATTATTGGCGTGCAACAAATCTATTTCCTGAAAAAGAACTCGTCTCTCGTATGCATGATGAAATATTTTATTATACGTATGGTGAATTTGGCGAGCGCGTTGCAAAACTCGCAAACGCGTTATCTAACATCGGTATAGGTATTGGGTCTCGTGTAGGAACAATTGGGTGGAACCACCACCATCATTTTGAGGCGTATTATGCCGTTCCGTTAATAGGTGCCCAATTACATACTATCAATCCCGTTTTGCCAGATGAAAAAATAGAGTATATAATTAATGACGCTCGGGACGATATCCTCTTCGTTGATCCAAATGGTCCTACGGAGGTTCTCGATCGTATATGGGAAAACCTCAATAGTGACCCAAAAGTAGTGGTGATGGGAAAAACCTCTTCGAATCCTGAGTCTGACTCTGTGGCAATAGACTACGAGTCATTCATTAATAATGTGGAACCAATTGAAGAGTGGCCAGAACTAACAGAAGATCTTCCAGCTGGGATGTGCTACACTTCAGGTACAACAGGAATGCCAAAAGGTGTCGAATATACCCAAAAAATGATATACACTCATGCGATGATGACAATGACTCCATCCGCGTTGAATATTTCTGAGCGCGACGTTGTTATGCCAGTCGTACCGATGTTCCACGTGAATTCATGGGAGTTTCCTTATGCCGTTACTATGGCTGGTGCTAAACAGGTATATCCAGGTCCATCTCCTTCATCAGCAGACCTTGCCCACCTAATTGAACAAGAAGGAGTGACACTCACTGCTGGTGTTCCAACAGTGTGGATTAATTTACTTGAATACCTTGAAGAACACGACAGGGATATATCTACACTTGAACGCATCATAGTTGGTGGGAGTGCAACTCCGAAGTCCGTAATTCAGCACTACAATGATAAGTACAATGTTGCCATTGAACACGCATGGGGAATGACTGAGACAATGAGTATCGGGAGTGTATCTCGAGTGAAATCTAACCTACTTAATATTTCAATGGATGAGGAACTAAATTTGCTTACAAAACAAGGGCTGCTATCGCCAGGTCTGGAGATGCGTGTCGTCCAAGATAGTAAAGAGGTTCCATGGGATGGCAAAACATCTGGTGAGCTCTGGGTTCGAGGACCTACTGTTGTAAATTCATATTATAATTGTCCTGACGAAAGTAAAGATAATTTTGAAGATGGGTGGCTAAAAACAGGTGATATTGTTGTTATTGATACAAACGGATACATCGAGGTTGTTGACCGAAAAAAAGACGTTATAAAGAGTGGAGGGGAATGGATATCAAGCATCGAACTTGAAAACGAGTTGATGTCCCACAATGCTGTTGCAGAGGCTGCAGTTATTTCAGTTCCACATGAGAGATGGCAGGAACGTCCGTTCGCTTGTGTCGTTCTTCGACAGGGATTTGAAATCGATGCAAATAAATTACACAATGAGATCCGTGACAAGTTTGAACGATGGCAGCTTCCAGATAACATTGTATTTCTTGACGAAATCCCAAAAACTGCAACCGGAAAATTCGATAAAAAAACACTTCGATCTCAGTTCAAAAATCCGGAACTACGATGGACACCTGGTGAATAATTAATTCTGTATACGAAAATAATAATAGAGATAACAACAAGCGCCGGTAGTTATAATATCTAATGCAAGAGTAATAGAGTATGGGCCAGACTAAATTAATTCATGGTGTAAACACTCCATGATTGCCTCTAAACACTTTGACCTCAGTGATCGGGTCGCGATCGTAACTGGTGGTACTCGTGGAATCGGACTTGCTATTGCACAAGGACTATCTGAAGCAGGTGCGGATGTCGTTCCTACCTCACGGACAAATGAAGATGTCGACGCAGCAACAACATTAATTCGTAATCAAGGTAGTAGAACGATAGCTCTTCCAACTGATGTAACCAGCAAGGAGGATGTTTCGACGCTTGTCGAGTCCACTTATGACGAGCTTGGTGGAATAGATATACTCGTAAACAATGCAGGGGTAAACCCAGCTTATGCTTTGGGTCGGCCCGAAGATATAGATCCAAAAGGTATTGAAGACGTATTGGATGTCAATCTGCGTGGAGCATTTAGTTGTGTACAGGCAGCAGGTGACTATTTACTCGCCTCGGACCACGGAGTAGTTATCAACATTGCGAGCATTGGTGGGGTTATTGGGTTGCCACGGCAACATCCTTATGTTGCCTCAAAACACGGCCTCGTAGGCCTGACAAAAAGTATGGCATTAGATTGGGCTCCCGACGTACGTGTGAACGCAATTGCACCGGGCTATGTTACTACCGACTTGACAAGTGAAATACAGAAAAATGATAAATTGCGTAAATCGATACTCAAACAGACACCATTATCCCGATTTGCTACACCAGTAGAGGTAGCAGGACCTGCAATATTTTTAGCGAGTGATGCTGCAACATACATCACCGGGCACTGCTTAGCAGTTGACGGGGGATGGACCGCTAAGTAGGATTTAGCAGTATCGCCTACGTATTATGCACATACATATTGTTAATGTCATAGGTTGTAGACATAATAAAAAGACGGCATCATATTTTATCCGGTGATAATTTCACCGCAAAAATAATGATTACTCCAGACAGTGTAGCTAGTATTAAAAAGGCTTCATCAAAAAAGCCACGGTCAGCGATTATGCCAAATAAAAGGGGGCCCATAGCGCTAACAGTGAAATAAAAAGTTCGGATAATACCAAGTCCCGTGTTTTGAACGTCTTTTGACAACGCTGCGGTTATATATGATAGAGCAATCGTTCCTCTACCCAACATTGCGCTTAGTAATATAGTTACGGCCATAATCGACAAGAGATTATTCGAATACACTAGACAGACGAGTGCAAACCCAGAGACAGAAGATAAGCTAATAATCATACGTTTGGCTCCGCTCCGATCGTACCCCCTACCTGCAAGTGGCTTTATTAAAACACCTAAAATAAAAAAGAATGCGAAGATACCGCTAGCAAGAGGTGCTGATATCCCCTTCATTTCGTTCAAATAAGTTGGATAAAATCCGATAAATGACTGAATGACAGTCACATTAAGTGTCATTATGAGCGTTATAATTGTAATTGGTGGATGACGTAACTCTGTTGTGATCTTCTGGATATTCTGTAGTGAAAGTGTATTTGATACCGCTTTTGATTCAGACGTCCGTACTGGCACTACAACCCAGAGTGCTATCGCAACAATAGTAAAGGCTGGAATAAACATTCCAAAGCCAAACTGCCACAGAGTTGCTGCAGCGATGATCCCTGCGAGAGGTGGTAAGATAGTATTCCCAATATCGCCTGATGCGGCCATGATACCATGTGCAGTACCAATTTTATCAGGATAAACATCCGCAATTGCGGTGAGGCGCACAACGCCAAAGAGAGCAACTGCAAAACCAAGTATACTTGTTGAAACAAATAATATTAGCACCGAACTAGAAGCCAAAACTAGTGAGAGAGCCCCAGCAGCGATTACCATGCTTAAGACCATGGTCGTTCCTTCACCAATCTTGTCGGCTAATATACCCCCTGGTAATTGACCAAATGCGTATGCAAGCCACAACAATGTTAATAACAACCCAGCAGTACTCAACGACATTCCCAAATCGTTTCGGAGATATGGTAGTAATACAGGATAGGTGAGACGTATCCCAATCGATAACAACCATCCCATAGAAATAACGATGAGAATTCGGCTTCGGCTATCATTCAAGTGTGTATCTATCGAATAAAATATTTTTGAAAGTTCTTGCACAATGATTTGTGATAACAAACCCAATGAGTAAAAACATTGTTTTAGGGTGTGTATCGTACTTATTTTGTATACACTTATATATCTAAATTAGGATTATACTCACTTCTCAAATTGATTTTATAAAAATTGTTTCAGTTACACGTTGAAAATTGTAACCGTTCGTGGACAGCTCGTCGTTCCAACGCTAACTGTTAATTTGGGAGGGTTCGAACACTTCTCTAATAAATTCAGTTATAATAATTAACCATCATTTATCGAGGGTAATGAGCTATCTCTATGTATACGCAAGACCCAAATAAATTTGTAATGTAATTTTATATGTATAAATAAAGTGCCACCACTAATAAAAAAGCTTTAATAATTGAAATTTCTTTTTGATAGTTCTCAATTATTGAATAAAACTGTTTTGAATCGTGCTCCAACACAGTCAAGATTGAGAACTGAATTAGACAAGCAGAGGCGATCGGACTGGTTGACATTATTGACAAACCTACCGCGAGTACAGCCATTGCGATAAAGAGATCAAGAATTTGCCTAAGGTCCATCACTAAACGTAATGTATTTATATTATTAATTTATTCGTATTGCAGACAAAACAGATCTACTTGCGCTTAATGCGTGGACTGAAGTAGCTCATACTGGTAAAAATCTTATTAGGTCAATGCTATTTCCTGGCACGGTCTAGATAAGCCAGTTTGAGAAGCGAGCAGATCAATGGTTTAGGTGTTCAATGCTCAACCAAGACCTGCTCAAAGAAACGTTAGATACGGCGAATGTTCAATGTTTCGAGTGTAAGCGGACGGCTACGTCTGTCAGGGCGTTTGCTGTCCGTTTTCACGCGATTGGATGTTCTCTCAGAAAAATACAAAAATTATTCGGCTATCGGCCTAGAAAGCTCTCACCAAGCGATCTGACAGTGTACATCAAATTGCTGACAGCGTTTCTGATCCGCCTGAGGTGAAGCCGAAGCGGGTCGGGGTTGACGAGACCGCTGTCAAAATTAACGGTGAACTGTATTGGCTCTACGTTACAATAGATCTTGAGTCAGAGCTTATTCTTGATGCTGAATTTTCGGACGATATGGCGCACTGACCCCGCGGCTGTATTCCTTCATCTCCTCACCGAGAAACACGGTTTTTGAAAGATCGTTCTTCTCGTCGACAACTTCGGCTATCAGACTGCCCTTGCTTGATTAGGATTGCGCGGTTGTCGAAACTATACTGACATAAACCTCACTAAAAAATGGTTTCAGACACTCAAACAATGCATCGGCCGCTTCTGTCACTCGTGATTGGGAAGTCGGAGAAGCGTTTGCCAATAGGTTGAACAGTTTGCACACTATTATAATCATCAGCGACCGCATCAATCACTCGAAAATAGCACGATAGCAGAGG
>LKMJ01002081.1_pt1 | contig 18227 bp, 19 predicted proteins | sample 643391 | NCBI WGS metagenome assembly LKMJ01 (sample SAMN04112250, study PRJNA286221) | soda lake metagenome | biome: soda lake; feature: Kulunda Steppe; material: water; isolation source: sample PL-Br10 brine of Picturesque Lake | place: Russia: Kulunda steppe | collected 2010-07 | reverse complement strand
GGCTTCCAGACACTACCTTTCTCCTGATTTGAGCGCTTTAGTTTTGGCTTAGGGTTGCAGGCCTTTTAGGCTTCAGCTAAGCTGCCCTCGTTCGGCGGATACAGCTATGTAACCTAACCTAACCTAAACCCCTAAAGGCCTTATCCTTGCAATCCTTGTATTCCTAACTAAACACATGTCATAAGTCTTTTTTTATCTGTGCCAGGAAGAGATTGACTACCTGAAAGCCTTCCGGCCAGCCATTCTTGACAAGTTACTCGGTTCTGCTATGTTACCAATACCTGTTCTTGAGTAAAGAGTACCATCAGCGCAAGCGCCAGCTACGCTGCCCTCATTCGGCAGGTACAGCTTTGTACCCTAATCTAACCCAGTGCCAGATTAACTGCCAGCGGATCATTTTTGGTTCTGGCTTGCCTACAATGCAAGTACTCCTGCTCTGCAGCTCAGGGCCGATCAAAGGTTGCTGTTAAGTTGCTGTTCAATAAGCAAGTTGCCTGGCAGGGTAGTGCTGCTCACATCAGCTTAGTGCTGCCAGCCTTCTGGACTGAGGATGATGAAGTCTGACAAACAATAACGTTCCAACCGACAATACAATAACGGCCAAAATTATACTGCATCATGATCTTTAAGACATCACCGTACATCAGATGGGGAAATACCTCTCTAAGGCAGCAGCGGACTGCCCTATTTCCAGATGCATCCAACGGTATGATGTATGCTAACATTTCCCAGCCACATGATGCATTAACATACCCATAATCCCACAAATAAACGAGCCTGCCATGAGCAAGTGCATCAACTAAGTATGCAACATGTGCTTGCATGATGAGCTCAAGCTGCACATTGCACCAACTGCACAGCTTGTGCTCTTGACAATCCTACGGCCAAAACCAATGCTTGAACCTGTCAATGAAAGAGATAAGCTTGGTGTTCAAAATGAAACCTAGTGTACAAAACGTGCTTTGTAATAAAGAATGTTGAAATTGATGCTTGCAAATAGGCCTAAGCTGCCTTGCGTTTCTTGAAGAGGCCGAAGGTCATCGTGTTGAATACAGCTGCAACCAAAAATGGAAGGGCATGCTTGTGAAAATGGGAGTTTGAGAATATTTCCGTGTTTTAAAAATTCATTTGTGCATGTCATGGTCAGGAGGTTGCCTAGCCAAGCATTTTATTAACATAATTATGCACAACTGCTTGAGGACAACCCTCTTCAAAGGCTGCTGGGTCTCAGGTTACCATATTGTGCATCCATTGCGATAACGTACAAGCTGCAACTCAGGGGGCAGGTGCACTGGCACATACAAGCAGGTGCACACATGCAAGTGCATTTTGAACACAATTGTTCAAGCGTGCATGCACCTATGCACATCTACTGAACACTTGAACAGCGCGAGCAGTGCTCGCCGAGCACACACCTGCACCAGCCCGTTTGCACACATTCTTGACAAGGGCAAAGATGTAGGTTGGGCTTCCTGGCTTCAGAATCGGCCCCCCAATTGCCGCCAGGATGCCTGTAGATTAAGCAGGAAGTTGAATGGAGGCAAGCTGGGAGCAGGGATATGAGCATAAGGCAATAATGGCAAGCCGAGGACCTTAAATTGGAAATTGGCAGCCCTTATGTAAAACAAGTACGCAACATGCAGGTAAACAAGATGTGAGCACAACATGAGAACATTCATACATATCTGACCAGACTCCTTTGACATTAATTGTCTTTGCCCAATATGCACCACTGCTGCAAATTGATCAGAGCTCCAGGCTTTACTTGGACATGGCGTTCATTCGCAGCAGCAGCAGCAGCAGCAGCAGCAGCAGCAGCAGCAAAGCCCAATTTCATGTGCTCGCGTGTTAGCTTGTGCGGAGTGGGGAACCATGCTCACAAGTAGACAACTATGCATTGCGACTTTTTTGGAGACAAGCACCTGAGTAAGATCAAGCGTGGCCCTATTTGCCGGGCCCGCACGCGCAAATAAGCAGATGATTTGGGCATCATCGCTTGCCACTATCATATGGGCTACTATGAGACACAGGAAATAGAGGTAGGAGGGGGACCAGTAGGCCTCTAACAAGCTTCCCAACCACCCCTTAATATCCATCTATCAAGTTGGTTTAGAGGTTTTTGCCGAGTGCGACCATGTCATGACATAGTGCAGGCAGAATACCATCTGCACATGATTCACGCATGTGCACAATGTGAGCACACGTCGTAGGGATTGTTGTAGGGATGCCACCTGCATATTAATAAATCCGCACGCATGGCACCTGCTGAAATGTATCTAAGTGAGCGAAAGAAGCATCCCTCAGCCAGCCCTGGGAAGGCAGGTGCACATGTGAGCAATCGCAAGGAGAAGGCGCGTTGGCAGCAACAGTAGGCTTCAGTGCAGCACAAGCTTGACAGGGGTGCAGCATTGTCTAAAGCTGTACCCTTATCAAGCCAGCACTGCACTGAAGCCTGAAGAAACACAAGAGCAGGAGAGCAGCAGCAAGGCTCAGTGCAAAGAGGGGGCCCAAGCGGTGAGGCGCCGAGGGGCGATTGAAGGCATTGATGCGTTTTTCAGGGTTGGGTCACGCGTCCCTTATTCCAGACCACTACGCGTATGATACAAACAAGGCGCGTATCTAACTTCAATTTGTCCATATTAAGGGTTCGTTTTGAGGGTAGAGATTGGGGGGATAAGGGGGGGGGGCTGTGAGCCCCAACTGCTACCTATTACCACCCCAATACATTCTTTAATGTGTACATATTTATAATGCCAAGAAAGAATGAGTAGGAGCGAAATCATGTCAAGGTTATTGAGCTGAAAGACAAATAGTATGAGCACAAGGTGGCGTGCAAGTCCTGCAAGCATGCCTTTGTAGTTGGTACTTCCTGCATCAGGGAGCATTGCATGCACTTCCAGCTTGTGGGGTAGTGAAGTGCACAGCGGATGAAGCAGTCCTGGAGCCTGTTCTGGATGAGATGAGACCTGTTAATGCTCAGAGCAAGGTAGCAGCAGCAGCAGTAGCAGCAGCTTGACAGACGTACAGCAGCAGCTGTGAGCAACGCCCAAGAGTGCAGGGGAGCAGTGAGCAAGGCTGAGCAGGAACACGGAGAGCGCCCTTGGGAAGGATCCGCATTGGAAAGATAGGGATCTTTCAGCGCTTGAACTTCATACTTTTTTTGCAACGCATAAATGCGATGGAATAATAATGCGATAAAATTCTAATAATTCAACCCTTGTTTTCAAATGCGCTGTTGGCCCAATTTTCCTGCATGCGTTGGGGACAATGTTTGCGAGACCCAACCCTACAAGTCTCCGTATTGAATCAATCTGCCTACATTCATCCATAAGCGCACAGCAAATACTTCCCACAATTCACAAAAGCAGGGTGAGTATTTCTTACCAAACATGGCACCAAGGCCGTGCGTGTTGCCCACACGACGGTCCATCACGTACCTGAAGGGATGGAACAGATGCAGCACGTGCCACGACGCATGAGTCACAGACACGAGTCGCTCAATAAACCAGTCACAGCACTACCACTGGAAGTAAGGCATTTTCCATTTGCTTGAGGCTTCAGGCTTATTGGATGCCTATGCTGGCGCGAGACTAGGCGAGAAACATGGGTACAACACAGCACAGCTGATAGAAGTAGACCCAACAGAACCAAGAGGATGATACAGCCACAGCGTCAAGCAAAGCGGGTAATTGTTTTTCAGGTGAAACTGCACGGGCACGAGCTGCTTATAACTGGGCTGTGAGCTTCAAGACTTGCTTTGGCCCTTGGAAGCCATGACTTGTGCATGAAAAGCAAGTAGGTTAGTAAATGGCTGAACCTTGCCAATCCAATGTCGAGTATTGACACTATTGTGTTGTGACTATTGCTGTGTTATGCACTGCTGGTATGAAGAACATACAGTACGCACCCGCAGCTGTAAAGCACAGACATTCCATGGACATAAATGAGCACGTACCCTCCAGTGTAGGATGTGCACTTCCCTTCAGCATTGAACACCAGGGACATGCATTCAGGAGCTCCTTGGACAACCTGCGTGCATGAGCACAGGCACAGCAGGATTTCTTAAGTATCAAGAGTACGGCTACACTCAACTAAACTGCCAGTGCATCAGCATGCAGCAGAGTAACGCACATACCTCAAGCAATTATTTTCACCCGTGTTGGGTGGCATTTGCCGCATGTCAATTGCTAAGGCTGCTTTTGCCAGAGAATACAATGTCACTGCTCACATGTTATTTCTTTAGGAACCAATAGTATTCCTCTAGGCTCCAAGTATAACAACTAACTGAAGCATTTGCTGAATTACCAACATGCGCGAGCATACTGCAGAGCAGCACATGTCTGAAAAGAGCAGTGAGGTGTCCCGGTTGCCTGAGCGCACCTTTCCTGTTGGCTTGTAAGTGGTCAGGAACTTGAGTGGCCTGCAGGCATTTGTTTTGTACTGATGCCTTGTGGGAAAGTGCTGCTACCCTGTTGCCAGGCTGTTGGTCTTGCCCAAATCAGTTTGCATGCGCATGCGCGAGTGTGCACGTGCAATAAGTGATTACTGTACAAGAAGCATACATGGGCGTTTCCACTTAGGCTATTGAATACTTGCAACGTCATGAATCTGCGCCATAGTAATGAGCATGTTGTGGACTTGTTCCAAATTTGTGAGCGCAAACATTCCCAAGGTCATGCACTGAGCAAAGGGACATGCTAGACTGAAAGGTGAAAATAACAAGGCGAGACTGAGAGGTGAAAAGGTCAAAGCAAGATTAAGAGGTGAAAAGTTCAGGCGAGACTGAGAAGTGAAAGGGTCAAGGGACATGCTAGACTGAGAGGTGAAGAGATCAAGCAAGAGGTAAGGCTGGTAGGAACAAGCTGCTGGTACAAGTGAACTTGGTTTGGCAACACTGTGAAACTACTGATAGACGTGAACTTGCTTTGACAAGACTGTAAGCTGCTAATGGATGTGAACTTGCTTTGACAACATTGCAAGCGCTCTTGACCCTGGCCGAGGGTACAGAGGGCAGCTTGACTACCTGATGCGTTCAAGGCCTTGAGCTGCGACAGGTACTGCACTGGGTGCTTGCCCTTGAGCTTTGTCCCTTGCCCTCATCCCTGCCAGCCATCCTTTTAATCCCTTCTTTTTTGATCCAGCTAGCTCAATTCAGTCAGCCAAAACACTAAAAAGGTCACAGAGCAAACATGCAGTGGATTGTCTGCACCACTCCCAAAAGTGTTACGTGTAATTCAACTTGTCTGCGTCACTATGCTCTACATCATTCCAGAGCCTTTAGAATGTCTGTGCACAATTCCTGCTCTCTTGCTTTCTGCGGCTGCCAAGTTCAGACATGTCCCATCAAAATGCTTCATCTTTAAAGAATGTCCGACCCCCCCCCAAAAGTAATTGATTCCACAAGATCCAGCTCATGCTTCATCACCCTGTGCACCAGGACATCTGCTGAAGTAAGGACAAAAAAGCAGCATTATGCAGCCTGACAGTACGCACCCTGTATGCGTGGCAGTATTCCTCACGGTGAACCAGACCCTGTTCTGTTCGTAAGGGTCGACACGGAAATCGTAGGGGTGCGGAGACATGTTGGGAAAGGCCTCCTTGAGCTTGAAAGACCTGCAAGAAGGCATCAACACCGCATTTTCTGCATACTTTAAGCACAAAGCTTCAAAAGCGCGGGGGCACCTGCCATGCTCAGAGGCTCAAGAGCATGCATGCAGCCCATATGTATGTAAAGGGCCTTAAAAGGCACTGGAAAAGGACTGCTGAGGTTTGAACTCCTGGGAATCGAACGTGGACAGGCTTGGCAATATGGCTGAATAGACCCTACTCAGCAGTTGGCACAAGAGCTATTGGCAACGCTGTCCTGAGCTGGAGTGGCCGCGGCGCCTGCTTGCATCCTCAAAAAAGGAGTGCAAAACTGATCTTGGTCGCAGCAGCCACAGGTTTTGAAGGTGCAGCACCTGACTAATATTGCAGCAAGTGAGGCCGTGTGCAGTGTGATCGCTTCACGTGTGGTCGCTTGGCAAGAGTGCATTATTAAGTGCCTTGTTGAGATAAGAGCTCACTGAGTGCACAACATGGGCATGCTTTCAACTCACCTGACAGCCTCCAGGTACTTGTCCTTGGGCAGCGACACCACTGGGAACTCAAAGCGGAAGTTGGGGTCCTACATAGTCCATCAAGGCATACAGGACAATCTTGGTACGATTAGCCACGTTCACGATGAATGAGACAGTTTGTTTGGGCTGACTTGACTGGTTAAAGGGATACCAGCCCTGCAAGCTCATTACCTTCAGCTGAGGTTTAAGAGCAGCGTGCCTGGGCACGAGGTGATGGGAATTGACTCAGAGATGATTACAACAGTTTGGTGGGCTTAAGCTTTCAAGGGGCGGTTCACGCGATGCAACCCAGCTGGAAAGTGTGCGCATGCTCCAGCAGTTCGTGTGAGCCCCACCAGAGCATCTGGGTCCTCTAGTCCCACACCCTTGTCGAAGAGTTCCTTGGCAATCTCGATGAGTCTCTTTTCTTTGATTGGGAAAGTGCCTGGAGAAGGGGTGCCAGGAAGCTTGGCCACCTGGGTTTACATGATGAAAAGTTGCAGGGTTACAATTGCAGCACTGTGGCAAGAAGGCCCGGGTGGTTTTGATCCATGACACTGCACTTCTTGATGCAGCGAATAAAATCCATTGCATGCATCTGCATAGTATGTGATGCAAGACAGTGAAATGTGCATGACAAATTCCAGTAGTGAGTCCACACTCAGCGTGCGGACTCGGCGTAAAAAGTGAAGTATAGCTAAGCCACCAATGGCTGCACACCATGAGAATGCGTCATTAACGTTCCTTGGCTGTAGTACACATTGCTCAGTCAATCAAGTTATCGCTCAGGCTCAGAATCAAGTTTTCCACTCAGGCTAGCACAGCCACGAAACATCCACGCTGGCTGAAAGAGATGCCCCCCACATTGCCACCATTCACAAAGCCGCCTTGAGCACTCACAGGAACCTCTCCCTCTGGAGGAATCTCCGCGGTGGACGACTCCTTTTTGCTGGACACCAGGCGGGACAGCATCGTGCTAACTTCTACTTGTTCTTAGAATTCAAAATATACTTTGGGGAATGGAAACTTATTTGGATTTAGCTGCAAACCTCAAAGGAGCAGACTACGCGCCTCAAACCTCTAAACCTCTAAAAGACTACTAACGATAAAATCAAGATCTTTCAAACGCTCGCCAGCTTTTCTCCAAAAACCTATAGCTTTTAGACACTACCTTTCTTCTGATATGAGTGCCTTACCAGTTTTGATTCAGGTTGCCTTTCAGGTCTCAGCAAAGCTACCCTCCTGGACTGTGTAGTAAAAGAAAGATCAACTATGTTGGCATGCATGCATCCATATGGTTTCACTGCGCAGTGAAACCACTCCCTACATCAATTTAGGAAAAGGGGACACATTGGCCCAAAGAGCCGTCAGTCTCCTCCACCAGGGAAAAGGAAGAAATAGTGAGGATCTGGAGGGTGACAACTTGTGTCACTGACAAGCCGCCCCCTGCTCCAGACTTAGACCTTGAGAGCTACTGGATTTTTTGAGAGCACGTTGTTGTCAGTTTGTGCGCATAGAGCAGAGAATGAGCATGTAATTTGAGGGCAGTCTTACTAAGTTGTATGGGCTTTTTGTGTATCATGGCCAAGCTCTTTAAGATGATTTGCAGTTAGTGAGTGTAGATACAGCCTCCACCAAGAAGAATGGTGTGGATAACTTTTTTGGCCTTCAAGCACAAAGAATCTCGTGCTGTTTTCTAGAGGCCTCTGTGTCCAGGCCTTGTATCTTCACGGTAACCTCAACGAGGTGCATCTCCCTCATGTAATGTAACCTAAGTTAACCTAACCTAAATACAGAAGTCGCTGGCGGACGGCATTTTTTAGGTGGAGTGTCTCGGTTTTGGGCCTGCATAACTTCATGCTCATCCTCCCGTTGAGAGGGCCCTGTGTGTGCGGGGGCTCCCGCGGGCCCGTGTGCAGTGGGGGTTCTGTGCTGAGGAGTTAGGAGAGGAACTCTAAGACTTAGGGGTGGGCCTAAAGTTGGTATTGACCTCTGTTAGACTCTTCTGTGCTTGCTCTTCCTCTTGGTCTGGTGGGCAGGGAGATAGACCTGAGCTGTGTGCGTGCTTGGGATCTGCTTTAGTGGGTGGGTATGTCTGTTTTTTTGCCCCTGCTCTTGTGTGGAAGTTTGGGTGGGTTTTTCCAGGTGTAGATCTTATTTCCATGTCTCTGGTGGGGGTTTGGCATACGGTACCTCGAACCAACGTGTCTCCCTTTCCTTAATTGATGCAATGAGTGTTCAACCGCCTGCGTAACTATTCTTTTTCTAAATTAATATCAAAATGGGAAGTGGCTCCAAAGCAATCAAGTTGGTAGATGTCTCCACAAACAGCACATGCATAACATGTAGAAAAGAGGGCATCAAGGGAGTCTCGGCGAGGAATCACCAAGTCCTCGCATGCCTCAAGCTGTCATGCTCAAACCACATCTTGCCAAGGACGACACTTACATTCAATCACATCTGAGCAGAGGTAAAAAAAGTCTTCATATGCAGCTCTGCAAACGGATCATGCTGATCCCCTGATTGGGTGTGAGCATGTGCAAACAATGGCAGTATGACAGATCCAGTATCAGATCTAGTCCGAGAATGATATATATCTTCATGCATGACATGACACAATCGCTGGAGCTGATCATTGAGTGCTGGCACACATGCGTGAGCAACCTCAAATACATGTGCCCGCCCAAGTACGAATGTGAGCATGCGCCTGCAGGCGCGCACGCACGCATATACATATACACAAACATATGCACGAACACACACATTTATTGCACGCACACAAGCACACAGCCAAATGCACGAGCACAAACATAAGCAGGTCCGTAGAGATGGCGAGTGTTCACTGAGACAGAGTAGCACAGAAAGAACTAACTGACGAGTTGCTTGCCCGCGCCAGTGCTACTCCCTACAACATGCCTGTGCCCTCCCAACCACAGCAGGCTCGGGCTTCATTGACACAGCACATTAGATGACAAATCGTTGTCACAGCACTCCAATTGTCAGCTGCTGGCCTGATGGTAGGGCTTGATGACGAAGCACTTTATGTTTAGGTACTCGCACACCTGTGGCAACCAGGGAAGCGGCATGCAGGGGCCCAATAATGCACCAGTGGCTCAATAATGCACCAGGAGCACACTGGATGCAGGTTGCGGCTGTGGGTGTGGTGTGCTCCAAAGGAGGGCACGGCAGGCTTTGTGAGGTGCACCTTCGGTGGCGCGTGCAAGAAATCAGACACGTGGTGCGTGACACTAGCTGAAGCCTGCGGAGCAGGTGCCATGTCTTGGTTGAGGCCTCCTGGATGGGTCACCTCCTTTGCCCCTCCCTCCCTTCCCTTGCAACTCTCCAAGCCACGGCACCGCTGCTCGTTGCATGATTGCTCATGTTGAGCAGCCTCCCCTCAGCCCCGCAAGTACTCGGTCGCACAGATTCATGTGCCCCCCTGTAGGAGCACTGAACAGTATGACCATGGTTGTGCCAATGGTTCAGTTCAATGCCCCTGTGATCCCATGCACGCACGCGTAAGCAAACACACACGCGCACGCACATACACGCACAGAAGCCATTGAGGCAGACTGACCTGCACGACCACAGTGGTGACATAGTGCAGGTACATTGCCACCGTGATTGTGCACAGCACAGCTGCGCACGCCCAGCCATCCACCAGGTGTAGGCTGCTGTTCAGTGCCCCCAGCCCCACTAGCAAGTAGGTCCATGGGAAGGGGAAAAACGGCTCCTTGGCCTGCATGTGCAGGGCACAGTACAGAGGCAATGACACGCCTCACAGGCCCAGTGGGAGTCACCAGCACTGCTCGCAGCTTGACAAGGCACGCATGCGGTCTGCCAGCAGAGCACGGGGGAGGGTGTGTGAGAGAGAGAGGGAGAGAGAGAGAGAGAGAGAGAGAGAGAGAGGGGTGGGGGGAGAGAGACAGAGAGAGAGGGATAGAGGGTGAGGGTGTGCACGGAAGAGAGCAGGGCTGGCAATGTCAGCACAGCAGGCTGCAGCGCGGGCGGCCTCTGGTCCTGTGCAGCAAGCTGCGCTGCTGCTCGTTGCCAGGCTCCACAGCATGCATGGCTTTACAACCCCAGGCAGGCCAGCCCACTGCCGCGGTGCGGGCCCCACAGTTGCCAAAGCATCAACCACAGCAGTTTGGGCCCTGCTCAGAAGTGTATGCCCCACGGCTGCCGCCAAATCATAGTAGCATGGGCCCAACCCGACAAATGCACAAAGCGAGGGGACAGGACTGGTGTGCGCCAGGACAGGCCCGCCCCGGCAGCGCCCTGTAAACTGCAGATGCTGGACCCCAGTATTCCACGAGCAAGGCCTATTTGAGGGAGGTGGCAAGATGAGCAAGCATGCTGCAACTAGAGAACAAGTGTGCAAGGCCCAACATCAAATGCATCACTGCCACAGTGTGTGACCGTGGGCATGGGCATGACATGCAAAATGCCCGTCCATCCTTGCGGCAATGCACAGGAAAAGGGTGATCATGAGGATGAGCAGCTGTACACAGAGGTGCAGGCTTCCACCGAGCGTGCAAAGCAATGCCTGCAGCACAAGCAGGCTTTCACCAAGCGCGCACAGCAATGCCTGCAGCACAAGCAGGCTTTCACCAAGCGTGCACAGCAATGCCAGCAGCACAAGCGGGCTCACCATGTGGGTCATGATGAGCTGCGATGCCACAAGGGAGTACGAGATGCCAAACGTGTTGGACGCCATCCTGCGCGACGTTTGCAGAGTGGAGTGCTGGCAGTGGGGCACTTGTGCGGCGGCTCACTTGCTGGGGAGGGCTGTAGGAATCACAGATCACTGGTCAGCAAGCTGGGGTGCGCGCGCATTTCATGTTGCTTCCTGCCTGCCGCCTACGCACAGTATGACCGCCTGCATTAGACGCATTGAGGCCTGCCCAAAAGATGCAATAGCCTGCCCAAGAGGTACAATGGCCTGTACGGCTATTTATCGGAAAGGCGCACGCCTGGAGAGGCAGATCGTCTGTTCAGGAAGTGGCGTGACCTACATGACTCATTGTAAGAGAAGTACTCGACTTTGTGGAATGCACCGGCGCTTTCGACAAGCTGGCTGCTTGGATCATGTGCTGCTGGGGGCAGGGCAGGGGATGACAAGCCATATGAGATGAAAGCGGACGGCACGAAGGGTGGCCTTTGGACTCACCAACATGTTTTGATGCTCAGGTCCGGTTTCTCCCAAGTGCACCAGCTGGACATGATCCACTCGAGAGCCACGGCCCGCACCTGGACCAGGCCTCACATCACAGCAATGCAGCCACACAATGCAAGAGTGCCCCGCCGCCAAGCGCACAAGCACACACACACACACAAAGCACATGCGCACACGCCTTTACAGATGGGCACACGGAACACACGGACACACACACACACGCGCACCTGCACTGACCCAGCGCCATCTGGCTGCGATCCTCCGCGAGCCACCAGGCACCCAACACCAGCAGCACAACCAGGGACAGCAGCTGCTGCACGCGCGCGCTGCGGGCAATGTCCTGCGCATCACACAGCACGCACAGAGTAGCCCTGTGAGATGGTACAGCAGCAATCCATGTGCGGGAGGCGGATCTGTGCGTGTGTGCGTGTGTGCTGCATGCATGCACTTGAAGTTGCGCTCTAGGTTGTCCTTTTGCATGCGACCAGGCAAGAGCTCAGCGGTTGCATGTGGATTGTGCCTGCTTTCCAGGTGCTACATCAACCTTGTCCATAAGCTTCGCCAACAGGCTTTCTGCTGCATCGGGCCCTGGCCCTGAGCTGTGCTTCCCCACACATGCTTTCTCCGTGTGGCACACATGCACGCGCACGCACAATGCGCACAAGGTGAACGCGTGCGAGCGTGCGCAAGCAACGCGCAGTGGGCCGTGCTAGCTAGGGCATGGACGGCAGGGAGAATGCCCTGCCGCATCCGCGTGCGCACACATATACGCTCACATACAAGCACACACACACCCTTGCATGCACTCATCCTCCTCACCTTGTGCCCACGCTCACACACACACACACACCCTTGCATGCACTCATCCTCCTCACCTTGTGCCCACGCTCAGCAATTGTCAGCAGCGGTGAGGGTGCGGGCCCCGCAAGGATACGCAGTGTCTGAGGCCACATGAGCGCCACGCAGCCGATGTAAGAGGCCAGGAAGAACACGTGGCGCAGCACTGCAGCAGGAACGGGCCGGTGGCCAGCGTGTGTATTCTGCTTGAGTGCGCATGCGCGCACGTGTGTGTGTGTGTGTGTGTGTGTGCGCGAGTTAAACAAATACTATGTATGTGTGTGTGTGTGTGCACATGTGTGCAAGCATGCAAGGATGCAAGCTTCCTGCGCATTTGCATCTGTACGCGTGCGTTTGTCGTGCAGTCGTGCGTGCTTGGAGTGGCTGTGGTGGGCAGTCCAACACGGTGTGCGTGGCCGAGGGGCAGCCAGGCTTGCTGGGCTGTTCCAGGCCAGGATGGTGCAAACCAGGCATGAGTAGGGGCTGCGCCCCGTGGTACAATATAATCATGATGGTGCAAAGCATTCATGACGGTGCAAAACATTTATGGTAGTAAAAAACAAACAAACATGAGCAGGATGATGCAAAGCAGGCATGAGCTGGGCCCACGCACCGTATCCTTCAAGGACGCCCTCTGGCAGCATAGGCAACACCGTGTGCAGTGGCGTGTTCCAGGCCTACAGCAAGGCAGCATGAGCGATTGTTGCTGTGTTCAGGCAAGGCACATGCTCCAGGCCTACAGCAAAGCATCACGAGCGCTTGTTGCTGTGTTCAGGCAAGGCACATACATGCTCCAGGTCTGCAGCATGGTGGCGCAAGTGCTGATGTGTCCAAAAACACATGCTCCAATCCTGCTGCATGGTGTGGTGCAAATGCTTATGTGCCCAGAGGCACGTGCTCTAGGCCTGCGGCATGGTGTGGTGCAAGTCCAAATGGCTCTGGTAAGAGCGTACAAAACAAGTGCCTGTCTGCACCCCTGCACGCAGGGGCGATGCTGCGCCACACTGCTGTGGCACAAGGCGCCTGTAATTGCACGCTTTGCCTGTGGAGAGCCAAGCTGGCGACCTGACTTGTTGCACGCAACACTTTGATTACGACCCCATGGTAAGGGCCCAGGCCCCACCACATCCGCGCACCTGCTCCCCCATAAGGAAGCTGGAGAACGACAGGAGGGCAAGTGAGTAGTTGGCCTCAAGCACCCCCAGCCACCCATTGCTGTACATCAGCTGTCCTGTGTGGTACTCTTCCAAGTGTGCCAGCAGCCATGTCATCATAACCTGCAAGCATGCGCACCCAGCGTGAGCCAAGGTCAGGCTGGCATCTGCCGAGGGGCAGCTTCCGGGAGCAAGTCGCGGGTCAAACTGCAGCTTTTGCAAAACCTTTCGCGACGCAGGTCGGCACTTCTCATGCATGTTCTCAGTGCATGCTCAAACACACAGCAGCTGCAAAGACATAGCTTTAACCCAAGCTCAGTCAGGGTTGTAGGTCAGACCAAAGCCCAATCAGGACCGGCGTCTGCTTAGCTGCACCTGCTCGGCAGCTTTCACAAAGGATGAGCACATGCGGGATGTGCTTGCCTGCTTCACATGAACATGCATGATGTTGTCTTACGTGTCCTTGCATTTGCATTGTATCATCTTCTCCTCACACACTCACTTGTGCAGATAGAGTTGGTGAGGACTGTCCACATGGGCTGGCAATGGTGCAGATAGACACGCAAGCATGCAGATAGGTAAACACTCACTAGTGCAGATAGAATTGATGAGGACTGCCCACAAGGGCTGGCAAGGGCCACCTGCAACGGGCAAATTAGCAATGCTATTTAAGGACCTATCCATCTCTTTGAAACAAATGTCAGCGGACTCGGTAGACTTAACAAGGAACCCCTGACTCATCCATCCAGCAAATGCATTAATGATATTTATGTTCGTGGCCCAAGCTCTGCGCTTCTGCTCTCCTGTGAAGTGTGCCACCCATGACACCAACAGCCATCAGAGGGAGGCTATAGCTGCTGCCGTGCACTGGTAACAGCATCAGGCTTGCTCTGTAACCAGGGCACGGCATAATGTCTGCTTATGGACATGTAGGTGGCTACGCTTGTGATATTTGTGTGAACAAGCAGGGATGAGGTCAAGGAGAGGAGCAATATGAAGCAGTTGTACCAAGCAAATGGAGGCAGATGTGAATGGGCTTGAAACCTAGAAAAATGCATGCATTTTGTTATTGCATTGGCTTTGCAGATTTGGACAATGGACAATTGTGCCAGCAGCATTGCATTGCCAACCAATCAGGCATTGAATGCCTGGTAAGCAGGGCCTTCTCTTGCTTATCAGACCCAAATTTGTGTGGGATACCACCAAAGAGAGAAGGCACAGCTAACAATGAGACAGCTGTGAATATACCTGGGCATTGCTTATCAACAGGTGCACGCTCAGGGCATCGCAACCATGGTCAAACAGTTGTCCAAGGGGTGATGAGCTCTTGGTGCGCCGTGCCTGAAGGCAATGTCAAATTTCAGTCCACGCTGTGGTCTCCACAGTTCCAAACTTTGATTGCTTGAATATCTGTGGTGCGCACTGCAATGCATGCGTTTGTGCATATGCATCAATATCTTTGCCCTCGTAGCGATCCAGTATACGTGCAGCACGAATGCCGCCGCCTGCTTGCCATCTGCTCAGGATGTGTCTGTATGCTATGTTTGGTGTGAGGAAAAAGTGAAGATTCATTGGACGGCAGACAACAGTAATAACAGTTGAATTCAACTTGCTGCCACATTGGTGCCTTGGGAGCAGGTGCACATCTTCTTTAATCGAATTCATGAACCATGGCTGTGGCAATCATCCTGATGTTAATGATGCAGTTTTCCTTGTCCATGATTTTGGAATACAGTCAAGCACATCTGCTAAAACACACGCATGTAAATTGGTATATGTATACCAATTAACATGCGGGAGAGTACGCATGTGCAGTACACGCAGGAGAGGCTCATGCATATACCAACAATTCTCCTGTTCAACGTAACAATTCTCCAAGAGGATATGGAGTGAGAGTGAAAACACACATACTTACGCATTAACAAACAAACATGCGCACCTGCTTCCCATCAACGCAGTCTAAATTGACATAAACAACCACTGCCACAGCATTGAGTAAATGCAGCCATCTAGGTCCACTCTGCTCGTCTGCAAAACCAGAAGATTCATTGGCATTCAAAGTCAGGAGCTATACTCACGCCAGAGGATTCAGCTGCAGACATATCGTACTGTGTTCATAAGGCCGGGATAAGGGGCAGGGTGCAGCTATTTAATAGATATTTCAAGTGCCAGTTGATGATCCATTTACTTTGCCGGCAGGCAGGCAAGGCTGAGACATCTGGATATAGACAGGACGGCCAGGAGGGTGTAGGAACCATAGGAACATTGACTTGTCCCTTTTCTTCCTTAGTCTGGCATTTTCAAGCCTTGGGCTCAAGAGCCATCGAGTTTACGCGTAAGAATTTTTAAAAAGTGAACTTTTAGGTAGAGCTGGCCATCAGTATTGTTTTGACATTGGGTGAGATGGTGAGGGATTGGGTGGGGACTTGCATCTGTCCTTGCACATGCGGCATGCAAGCATAGTACAAGCAGGAGATATAGGGTTTACTGGAGGTGCCCGTGAGTGCAAAGCTTTCCTTGCCTCTATTCAGGCTGCTTGCAGCGTATTTGGAGCATTCAGGACACGTCTGACGGATATGTAAGGGCAAAAGGGTGTGCCGCCGTCAAGGCCCATGGCGTGTGTCTCATATATGCAACACCCCGTCTGCCCTGCTTCTCTTCGATTGGACCTTGTGGGAGTATGGCTGGGGCATAGGCTTAAGCTCGCAAGGGGGAGCACATCAAAGCAAATCTTCTATGGATTGATTGCATGCTATGAGAGTGGGCGAGCTCAAGGGCCTCCGGGCAAGAGACTTTTTCTTAAGGGGTTGCTTGGCACTCAGTACAAATGTTGGCGACAGGTCGCTTCAAGGAAAGAATCCTCTTTACTCAGTTAATGATTTAAGTCCGCAACAGTGAAATGATACAAAGGCATTATGGTACGACTGCCACCGTTCACAGTCACAAACACGGGACAGATCAGATGACAGGAGTCATGCTCATCTTCATTCGCAAATTTTGCCGACTCATGTGATAACTGAAAAAGCGATGGACTGTATGCTTAAGCTGCACACACAAACCTGTAAAGTCCGGAAAGTACAGCGCGTGCCCTAGGTAGGACAGCATGATGCCCAGCAGGCCAATGAGGGTGATGAGGTTGGGCGCCAACCACATAGGCAACCGATTTGTCAACCATTCCCAAAAGGGGTTGTGTAGGACGTCCAGGATAGTGTAGCCTGTGTAGGCAGCGTAGGCAACTGGCGGCTGAGCACAGTGGTGAGGTGGGCCTAGTGTGCGCGCCAGCTCAGGAGCCGGCTGCGCGCTCAGCTGTGGTGAGACCAAACAGGGATACCCTGTGCAATACTGCACCAATAGTTTCTTTCTGCACGTTGTCTGAGCAGTCGATGATGCAGGTAAAGTTAACATGTGTGCACGATGCACGCAGTGCCAGTACAAGCGATGGCTGATATAATGCTTGTTTAATGTGTGCGGTGCTCTGTGGTCTGGAGCCTGCAATGCACATAACGCTGCATCCTCACCGCCAGGCTTGTACTTGTATTCCTTTAAGCCCTGCAGGGCCCTCTCAGACAGGTACACCATCCCTGCTTAGCAGTGCAGCAGTGGATGGACTAGAAACTCATCTTGTTTGTTAGTAAATACGTAACAATGCCTCCCCAATGAATTTTGGGAAACTAAACGGCTCGTCTACTGCTGGATCTTATTTGATGGCGGCTTTCTGGCAAGCGATGAAATATTTGTTCATAAAAGTATGGCGCAGCTCACCCTTGCGCAGTTCTCTCCCTTCGGCGGGGGTGAGCTGCTGTTGAGCACTGCGGATGGCAGGCTGCGCACCTACGACTCGGGTAAGCAGCTCCCGTTGTTGGCTCGCTGATCATGTAATTCGTGTGGACGCTCTGCTCGTCTGGAGTCGGAGACTGCTCTCCGAGTAGCGTCAGGCAGTTGCTGCGCCGGCACCTGCCCTCTCAACCCCACCGTTGCTGCTGCTGACCTCTCCTTGCCAGGCACGGGCCGCCTGCGTGCCACCCTGGGCGAGAGCAAGGAGGCTGCCGGAACTAGCACGTCTGGACTTGCAAACGGGCATCTGACAGAGAGGCACACCTGCTTGGCCTGGGCACAAGGAGGGGGGAAGAAGGTCAGAGCATGCCTGGGCAGGGATGTGTGCGAGCAGTGATCATCCCTGTTACAATGAAATTGTTTGCTGCATGCATGGGTTTGTCTGGATCCCGCTAACAGCAACTCTTGCTTTCATAAGCGCAGGACAAAAAGAAGAAAGTTGCAAGTCTGCTGGCCATTGCGGGCACTGCTGCCGGAGATGTCAAGGCGTACAACACGCAACTAGGAGAGCTGGTGTGGCGGGCCTCCAGCTGTATAGAAGGGTGAGACAGGCAGCATCTCGCTGAACGCATCCCCGTTTGTCCCCCCGCCCGCATGCATCAGCAGTGTTGCTCTCTCTCTCTCCTGCACTGCTCTGCCACTGCTTAGCTCCCATGTGTTTGTTATGAGACAGCAAGTCCTGTACCCCCATGTTGCTGTGAGCATGTAACTGTAACACAAGTATGCGCACACTCATTGGACACAGGGGTGTCACCTCCCTGGCCTTCTCGAGTAAGGACGGGCTGGTTTACGCCACCGGCGCCGACTGTCGCATCTGCGCGCTGGACGTGCAGACGGGGGCCGTGCGATCGTCTTTTAAAGCGAGCAAACACCCAATTTCTTGTATTGCCCTCGCCCCAGGTGAGGGGGAGCTTGTTCAGTCCTGTCTGCATGTCAGGCAGCAGTCATCAGTAAAAAGTCTTCACGTAGCGCCCATCAAGCAGCTGAAACATGATACTGAAAACTTCTGGTATTTTAATGCAATCCAGCACAGCATGCACTGGTGTAAGCACAGATACCTGGCATGCAACTGTGTGTGTGTGTGTGTGTGTGTGTGTGTGTGTGTGTGTGTGTGTGTGTGTGTGTGTG
>LKMJ01002080.1_pt1 | contig 18229 bp, 36 predicted proteins | sample 643391 | NCBI WGS metagenome assembly LKMJ01 (sample SAMN04112250, study PRJNA286221) | soda lake metagenome | biome: soda lake; feature: Kulunda Steppe; material: water; isolation source: sample PL-Br10 brine of Picturesque Lake | place: Russia: Kulunda steppe | collected 2010-07 | reverse complement strand
CCTGCATGTATGCATGCTAATGAATAAACGGCGCCTTGGTCAGCAGACAGCCCCATTTTTGGTCATCCCATATCCTGTCTGCTATGGATACCAGTGGTCTCACACAATCCTACTTGTTCAAGGAAAGACTGCTGAAGTGTGAGCCCATTGATCTTGGTCAATTTGTTGTGTACCTCAGGGAGAGGCACTTGGATTATTGGACATCTTATTCTAATACACATCCATGAGAGCGCAACAGCAAACGCTCCACTTACCATCAATGGTGCGCCCTCCCTACCAGGAGGGCCCTGGTCACAAATTCGCCATACACCCTTCCTAGATACATGCTTCTTGATCTTCCTCGTGACGTTATTCGCAGCATGGCTTGCTTCAGACTTCTGAAGTCGTGCCCACACTCTACGAATTGAAACTGTGACCTGGACTCACAATGCCTCCCCTTCTTGTGACTTGTGTAATGCCCATGATGTACAGGATGAGCAACACATCCTCTTTCACTGCACCCATCCACATGTGGTCTCCCTCCAAAGGACTTATGCTTCCCTATTTCCTTCTGCAGGCTCAAACAATGTGTCTGCTTTTCTGGGCCAGGAAAACAATAAGCTTTATTTCTTCCTTCATGCACTGATACTTTTTTATGAGCAGGCTAGCAGTCGCACTTCTTGACTGAAGACCTCTTGTAATCCTCGTAACCCTTGTAAGCGCATCTAGCAGCAGGGCCCGCAGCAAGAGAGTGATGAATCAGATCATGTTCGATGTTCCAGACCCTTTCGTTGTGCATGTGCTATACCTCACACATGATTTTACGTCATTATCTCTCGCCACCCTCATCCTTGGTTTCCTCAGTGTGACAGCCCCTGTGCTCCTTCCTAATTTGCCACAAATGCTAAAATGATGACCCCCCCTCTCTATTTGATGCGGTCAGTCGGTCCTGACAGTTTCCTCGACTGATTTTTGTTCAGTGCTGCAACGTTCTAAAATTGACAGCCCTTTTTTCCCACTGTTTCAAGCTTTTTTCAAGGTAAATTTTTTGTGGTGCTACTGTTCAAGACTCAGCACCTTTTCCTTTACAACATCATGTTAAAGATCATGATGATCTTTACGTGCAGCCTAGCAGTTGCGCAAGTTGATTGATGGCTTGATGTAACACCAGTGACACCAGTAACACCAGTAACCCTTGTAATTACTACTTACTTAGTAAGTACTTGAAGTGCTTCAAGTTACAAGGAGTCCATGTTTCCCTGCCTCTACTGGGGGTTAGGCATTCGGTACAGAGTCTAGCCTGTTACAGATTTGCGTTCTACTTAGAGGTAGTACCTTGTCTAAATGAAGCTTGCCTTGCCGTGGCTTTTGGCTTAGCTGCCCTCATATGGCAGGTACTACTGCAGGAATGCCATTATATCATGGATGCAGTACAGCAAAGGTTTCCTGTTACCTAATTATACCGCATCATATTTCTCAGAGTAATAGTAGCTTATCAAAAGGATCTACTGGCATTAAGCGTTTGACTGTGATGGACATTGGGCATTGTAGAGAGAAAAGTATCAAAAATGAAATGCAAGCAATCACAAACTCTCACACACTTGGTGAGAGTTTTTGCGGGATCAAGCTGCCATAATTAAATCAAAACACAGGACTTGCAGGTGCCCCTGACTGGTAGTAGTGCTACCACTCAAGACGGGCCCAAATCTCTAAATCAAGCACAGGCAATCAGCAACCCACTGGCCAGCTGTCACTTGCTTTCAGGCTTCTTGGACACATCATCAAAGTCAAACGTCCCAAGCCCGTACGACTTGACATCAGTGAAGCTGTAGAGCTTGCTGAGCTCCTCGCGCGACGCACCCTTCAATACCACCGCCCCCAGCGTGCATGGCACAATGTACAGCAGCGCTGGCTGCCCCATATGGGTGATGCTGTTCGCTGCGAAAGCCGTCAGCAGCCCGATGATGTATGCAACCTGCAGAGAATTGTAGCTGTGGAGTCAGTTGCAACTGGGGGGGGCTTAGCTGTGGGGCCTCATTCATTAACGTGACTGGGTGGGAAATGGGCAACAATTCTATCATTTCCTTCACTCATTTGTAATTGGAGCAACTGGACCCCTCAGTAAACCAAGCTGCCCCCTTATTGGCAGCGGAGCAAGTTGTGTGGGGCCTCATTCACAAATGTGACCGGGTGGGGGGTGGGCAACAGTCCTATCATATCCTTCACTCATTTGTAATTGGAGCAACTGGACCCCTCAGTAATCCCAATTGCCCCCTTATTGGCAGCGAAGCAAACTGTGTGGGGCCTCATTCATTAACATGACCGGGTGGGGGGCGGGCAACAGTTCTATCGTTTCCTTTACTCATTTGTAATTGGAGCAACTGGACCCCTCAGTAACCTCAGCTGCCCCCTTATTGGCAGCGGAGCAAGTTGTTTGGGGGAGCCCAGCTTGCTGTGCCAGGTGGGGCCCATGTGCAAAGGGGCCAAATGTGTAGGGCCAGATGCCCCTGTTGCAGCACTTGCAAGCCAAATTTTGCCAGGCTTTGGGGTCCCTTTTCTTGGGGACCTGGAGGCTGCACTTTCTCCATCTTTTTTAAAGGAACACTGTTCCTATGCTCACAAGCGCAACCTCGATAAAGAGTTGGGTAAATAGTGTCCTGGGTCAGAGGCATGAGGGACGGAAGCTGGCGGAGGCTCTCTCCTTGTGCGCAAGCAAGGCTCATGGAGCCCCAAACGGTGGCAAATTTCTACCAAACCGCTTCATCATGCTCTCTGATGAGAGAAATTCTCGCCGGGCTCAAGCGTGTACAATTCTTACAATTCCTTACAGGCTCCATCTTTCATAATCACCCTCACATGCTATCCAACATCAGTACCTCAGCCTCTGTTGTGAACAAGGCCATGTGGCAGGCCATGTTACTGGCTGTTTGAAGAGCATTAATAATCTACTAAAGATCAAGTAGATTTTTGAGAAAGAAAATCCAGGGCGGGGGGTTCCTGGTTGTTCGTACTCAAGGCTTTTGGACCATTTTTTCTAGGCTGCTGTACATGGATTTGCCGACTTCTGTGCCAATTTGCCAAAATGTACAAGGTATTCATACAGTTATCAGCAACCCTAAACATTTCTTTTTTCTTCATACTGCACCAGGGTGCTAAGTATTCGGACTTGCTTTCCAACAATATGCCAGGTATTCTGGCAATCATCCCAAACCTGCCCAAACGTGCGCCTTAAGTCCGGACACTCTTGACATCCCCCTGGTGTACATTTGAGGGAGGGGAGGCCAGTTGTGCCCCTGAAGTTGTGCCCAGTTTCTCTTGAAGATATTAGCCTTTGGCCCCCACCAGCTGTCTACTTGCAATCAAAGGACTCGCTGAAACATGAACCCAACTAGCCTGGGCAACTTGACCCCCAACTCCAGACTCTGCACCTGCACTGTAAGGTAGTACTCCCGCTGCGCCAGCACGGCCTCGGACACCGGGATGCGCGCTTCCGCCGTGTCTTGGCCGCTGCTGCTGGCCTCTGCCACATCATCAGAGCCGCCTGGCTGCTCATTGCTACCACTCAACGTCCTGTTGCGCTGGCGCAGCTCAGCATCTGCACCGCACACATGCAACACAGCCACATGTCTACGACTCGCCAGTCCCACCTCGCGAGCCTGTCCCTGCATCCATATACTCCTCTGCAACCGCTGCAGCCTAGTGGAAGTCCTGCATGGTTAGTGCATGGTTAGTGCATGTGCGTGGCTGGCCCCAAGGAGCAAAAAGCAACAGCAGCAGGCTACCGTCGGGCCTGCTCCCCCCCATTTAACAGGAACGCATGATTTGCCAGGCTGCTCCCCCCCATTTAGAAAGGGGAGGCATAATTTGTCTGGCCAGCTCCCCCCCGTTTGACGACAAAGCATGTTTTGTTGGGCTTGCCAGGGTCTGCGACCCCAGCCAGGGCCCAACCCGCGCTGCGCTGGCAGCGGTTGCAGCAGACTGGCCCAATCCATGCCGCATGAGCATGTTGCAGCAGGCTGACGTGCTGCAGCGAGCTCTGGTACGGCCCAGCCAGCATGGGAGTGCACTCCCTGGGCGTGCTCCTTTGCGCACAACCAGGTGACACCTTGGCCTGCCAGCTGGCACGCCGTAGCAGAGGTACCCCATAGCGCACACCCTTTGGGGGCCGCTGTGCCCCGATGCTCTCGCAAAGCCGGCAAGGGTTACGTTGCTGTACCTGCCCAGCTAGGGCAGCTCAATCCTTCAGCTCATCGGGCCGGTGACCTGGAAGCGCTGCTTCTAGCAACCAGGAAAAGCACCTTTGTAAACGGGTGAGTTGGGAAGCTTGCGCACCGGCAAACACATCATACGCGTCTTCAGCAGCTGCTGCGCCTGCCTGTGCCGCTTGGCGCCTGCTGATGCTGGGGTCCAGGCCCTCCATCGCCGCTTTCATTGCCTGCACAGCCACCGCCGCCCTGCCGCGCATGTCCACTGTCTTGGAGGCATCATACCTGCGGCCAGGGGGTGGCGGGAGCAGCACGCGCAGTGCAAGGGCATGAGAAGCTGCACAGCGGCGGCGTTCGGACCTGGTGCATTTGATGTGTATGGACAATTTGGTTCAGTAGTGGTTGCGCGCGTACTGGTGGTCATGTGTGCATCCCATGGCCGCGCGGGCGGCTGGCTTGAGGGAATCGGTGCGGGGGCAGTTGCGTGGTGCATATGCCGCGAAGAGGTGTTTGTGTGCGCCTGAGCACTCACACACACATGCACACATGGAAGGGCCTGGAACGGAGCAGATGCCAGGGATGCAGCCCTCGCTGTTAAAGAATGACACGCGCGGCTGATGAATCGGACAGCAGGGATGCTCTCTATCGTGGTCCTCAGGCACTTCCCCAAGCACCACCAGCTTGCTTGCGCTGGGGCAAGCACTCCTGCCTTTTCAGCCACTGCCAGCCAGGCCTTCCAGCAGCGCGTGTCTCTTACAGTAGGGGAGCACCCTGCGTCCCAGGCCTGCCTCCCAGGCAGGGGACGGGCCTAGTAAGCCCGCACCTTAAGGCCAGGCAGGCCAGCAGCCCTGGCAGGGCAATGTCCCCCAGCCCAAGGAGCGAGAAGGGGTAGTCAGCGGCCTGGAGCGAGGTGCACACACAAGGGGCACCATGAACAAGGACGACGGAAGAAGGAGAGGTGGCACCACCGGAAGGGGCTCGCGCACACCATGACAATGACACACCAAGCCTCAGCTTGCTCACTGCCTGCACCGGCGGCAGCCAGCATGGGCGATGGCAATGGATGGAGGTGCATCCTAGGCGATGACGATGAGTGGAGGTGGATCCTGGGTGGGTGGCGGAGATCGATGCAAATCAGGAGCCTGGTAAGGATGACGCCTTTTCCTGTGCTCACTGGATGGCCCCTGGTGGGCAGCCGGATGGGTGCGGCCCCTGGACACCTCGTCCAACCACAGAATCTGCCAGGGGAGTTTTGAATGCAAGAGCTGCCTCAACATATGGCGCGGGCCCGTGGAGGGGCACAGACGTGCAAGCACCCAGAGGCCGTGATGCACTGCGTGCTGCGCGTGCATGAGTGTTTGGTTGCTTGCTTGTGTGTGTCTGTGTTTGTGCGTGCGCCTTTGTGCCTGTGTTTGTACGTCTGTGTGCGTCTGTGTTCGTGTGATTGTGTGTGCCTGCATGCATATATGTGTAAGCGTGCGCGCCTGCCTCACCTCTCCCATGCCGCCCAGCTCACGCGGGAACAGCAGCCGTGAGGGCCCCGTGATGACGTCACTGGTCGCCACGGTCAGCATGACATTACTGCCAATGACGGAGGGTGAGCCAAACACCTGCGACAGGGGGAGACCGGCCGGCAGGCAAGGAGGGGAGCGAGTGGAGCGGCGCATAGGCGGGCCGCTCAGCAGAGCTGTTTGGCTGCGTCGGGGGGCTGTGCTGCTTGGGTGGAGTTGTTGGGGGGTGTCCAGCTGCCTCTACAGCTTTTTTCTTCTTCTATTTTCTTGGAGGTGTACGCTCCTTTCCACGTGCTGTAATGGGCCTGCTCAGTGACCGCGCTACGCCACGTGCTGCGGGCTGATGAATGGCATGCATGTGCATGCCAGTGCTCGCTGCACTGCCAGCAGCGTGTTGGCCCTTCTTCAAGAAGCAGTGGCTTCTGATTCACGGACCACCAGTTGTTCCAGTGACTCAATGTACCCTGCTTTGATTGCATCCTGCTCTGTCTGCACCCTGCGCTGATTGCATCTTACTTTGACTGCACCCTGATGTGACTGCGCCCCGCTCTGACTGCATCCTGCTCTGACTGCATTCCGCTTTGACTGCATCCTGCTTTGACTGCACCCCAACAAGCATGCACGAGCTTGTACAAAATAAGAAAAGGATGCATGCAGGATCAACCTACACATGACTACCTCCCTGCTCTGTTTCTTGTACTCTGACAGAGTTATTGAGCAGACTTATAAGAGACGGCACTGCCCCTGAGAGTGCCATACAAGTTCCACCCACTTAACCAGAACATGCTTTCATGGAGGAGCAGGCCTAACTCAAGACATGTTAACAGGAGCAATCCTCACCGTCTCAAATCATGTTGTCAATTTGGAGCAGGCCAAAACTACACACCCAGAACATGTCATCAGGGAGCAGGCCCCACTCACCCAGAACACATCATAAAGGAGGAGACCTGTCAGCAAGAGCCCCGCCACCCTGAAGCTCCTCAGTCCCACCTGCAAGGCATGCACGAGGCGGTGACGTCATCTGCTGTGCGCATTACGTCATTCACAACGTACAGAGGGAACGTGCCAGAGCAAAACCTTGCTGTGCGAGAAGCCCCACACAGGCATGCATGCAGTACTGCTACTTCAATCAGCCAATGCGTGCAAGCACCATGTAATCTGCACCTGGAGCATATTCCGTCTGTTTGCGTGTGTGTGTGACACACACTCCTGAGGCATATGTCCATGCAGGTGAGGCTAGTACCGCGCCTGCGTATGCGCTAGCAAGAAGCGCGCTGCACTCACCAACTGCAAGATGTCACTGGCTATGAGGCATGCCTGCACGCGAAGCACACAGGGCAAGAGCATGTAAAACAACACCACAGGCACGCCTCGCAGGCCAAGCAAGTGAGCGAAGCTTGGTGGTGTGGCTGGGGAATTGTAGGAAGGGTGCTGTAGGAAGAGCCTTTTGGTGACTCATAAAATCAATGCACTGTCTTCCAGGGGGTTTCTGGGGTGGGAGCACCAAATGCAGCTGATGCAGCTTTGCATTGCCTGTGTTCCACAATGAATTTGTGGGCGTGGTAGTGCGTGCATGCATGTGTAGTCGTGTATGCCGAGTGGGAGGAAAGCTGCTCTGGGCTCCAGGGTGTTAAGTAAAAAAGTCTGTGCGCATGCATGCTCACATGCGCATGCAAGCTTGCAAACCCGTTGCAGCAAGCCATGCCACCAGAAGCTTGAACAGCCCACAGGCATCAAGCTTGTCAGCGTGTTGCTTTAAAATCCCATAGTGGTGCACAGACATCGCACCCAACACAGCTCGCAAGTTTGTGCTGGCCTGGTTCAGATGCGCAGAATTAGCCTCCAATTGGGCCGCTTTGGAGCACTGCATACTAAGGTACCAAGTTGGTACTACCAACTCATGAAAATAGTCACAGTGCATACTCAGATGCTAACACGGTACTACCAACTCATGAACATTGTCACTGTGCAGTTAAGCAAGTTGCGCAAGCCCACCATGAGGTTGTTGAGTGTCCAATTCTGAGTTACTAAGTGGGCTGTTGCCAGACCGAGTCCACCAATGACTGACAGCACATCTGCAGGGGAGAGCTCTGCCTGCGAGGATGCAGCAGGCAATGGAAAAGGGGCGCTGAGGCAGACGGCAAAAGATGAGGGCGCTGGGGCAGGCAAAAAGAAGGGGGGGGGGGTTGTTAGTGACTTGCATAGAAATGGTGGGGAGGGCACCACCGGCAGGCCACCATCAGAGGAGTCCACACCAATTCCCAGCCCTGGCCTAGACTCACACTCGCGGCCCTTAACTCACTCCCGCGGCAGCAGAGCAGACGACCATGGCCTACTGGCGTGTGATTCTGCAGTAATGTAGCCTGACTGTCAGAGGCATCACAGCCGTAACACGTGTTTTGCGCACATGGTGCACAATGAGCAACCCTTAACAACGACTTCCACACTCACTCACTGATTGGGCGTGAGGCTGGCCTGATACGGCTCGGCCAGACGCGTGCCAGACACGGCAACCACTTGCACGCAAAACATTCGCACCAGCACACATGCACCTTTGTAACGGGCTTGCCCTCCTCATCCCCGAGCACCCAGTCCGGGAGGTTGTCAAAGACGATGCTCTTGGCGCCCAGGGCATTGCCTTTACCTGCCCGCCCTAGCTGTGATTGCAGGGCGGAGGTGCATGCGAATGTGCTGAGCAGCCTGCGCAGGAGCGCAATGCAGCACAGGGATTTTGGGTGAGCAAGGTTCATGGGTTTGCAAGGTCAGTATGCAAAACCTGTGGGCAGGGCACCACCCTGACCTCAAAATCATGAGTGATGACTGGCATTGTACTCGCAATCGACCCAAGGAGCACAAAACAAAACATGCTTGCATGACTGATGGCATGCACCACCAGAGACTTCTGCAACTTGCCGACGGCAGTGCGAATGACGCAAAGATCAAGGCCAAGCACCCAAAGGTAGCACAGGCTGCATGGCGCATACCAGAAGTAACCATTGAGGAGCTTAGAGATGTCCAGGTCCGGCAGGAATGTCACAATCAGGTAGCACGTGAACAGCGAGACCGAGGCTGCCACGGGCGCAATGAGGCCTTCCTTTATGGAGATCTGTGGAGCCAAACAGGTAGCTGCAATTGCTGAGAGCGCGTGCTGCCACAACTGTGGGTGCATGCTGCCACCACTGAGACTGCATGCTGCCACCACTGAGGGTGCATGCTGCCATCACTGAAAATGTTAAAAGCGACGCAGCAGGCGGCTCATGGGAGGAGCTGTGGTGTCTAAAGGTTCAGCAGCAAAACAACCCCGCCAAGCTGGACATTGGCATGTGGGCGTGCCACCTCTGACAGGGATGTCGGGGCAGCAGCTTATGCCTTGCCATTTTATGGTTCACAGCTGGCCATGGCACACACAAAACATGTATGCCCTGATGCATATCGCTAGCCATGCCATGTAAAATGTGGTTTGATAATCAGTGTATACACCAACAGCAACAATGGCCAGAATAGAGGGTAAGACAAAAGAGAGCTCCAGCTTCCCAGCCACAACAGATCCAGGCATTTTACCGACAATTTTTTGTTGGTCTGATGCTTCTGTTGGTGTACTGATGTATTGTGGGAGAGTGCTGTTGCGTTTGGAGCCTGCTTGAGCTGGACAGTTGGGAAGTTGGTTGGCCAGCCAAGCGCGCGTCCTAGTGCAACTATAGAAGTATGTGCATCAGTATGGGTGCTGTTGTAGACGCATGCCCTCGGGGCAGGGCCTGCGCAGACTGGTCCTGGTAGATGCAAGCGCGACTAGAGCCAGAGTGCGTGCAAAGGCAGGGTTGCAGCAGGCATTGGGCAAGGCAGCAGCAGTGGCAGCATTGGTCTTGGTTAGCTGGTAATGCTCATCCCCCCTTGAAGCATGAGGTCTAGGGTGCAAGCACGCGCAGTGCACACACAGCGCGTTTAGCGTGGCACGCATTGTCCCAGCTGCCAGCCGCCTGCAACCATTGCTGCTCTCACGCAGTTTTAATCAAAAATATCCATCTTGACCCGAAACGCGCTGGGTCGGTCAACAAATTCACCCAATAACTTGGCGTCAATGCGCCAACAGAGGCATCCGTACACGAACAAGGCATCAGTACAATATCCAGATCCACAACCCACTAAACAGATCAGGGCATGCAGGCTAGACAGTGCACACCTGCGCGCGGTTTGGCGCACTTAAGCTGCGATGAGCTCCAATGTAGTGTGTGCAAACAGCGAGGGACACAAAGTAGAACAGGTCCAGCTGGCTGGAGCCAGGTGGCCCAGAATCGCTGCCCAGGGTCGAAACAGCCCCAAGCGCAAGCACAGCAGCCAAGGTCCCGTATGCGACGCCTGCGTCCTGTGAGCCAGTGACACAGCAAGCAGGTTGTGTTTGTTGCAGCAGGGGCAAGGCCTGCACCTGATCCTGATCTGCCTATCGCATCCTCTGCAGATGACGATCAGATTGATGTGGCGTGCAACAGTGCAGCACGTTTTGTTAGAACTAGGTCACCACATGCAGAATCATTTGGATGAGCTTCCCCGGCCATGCAATGAAGTCACTGCCTGACCCCAACCACGGGCAATCGAATTTCATGAGCAAGCACATGCCTGCGATTCCTCCCACTTCCAAGCTTCATAGATCGGCTTCTTAGCTGCTGTAGTCTCTTGCACAGTCCCCTCCCCTGACAGCTCTTCTCCTGCATGGTCCAAAGGTGAGAACAATTAAGACAGATCACCAGTGACCTAACTATTACTGCAGTTCTGGGCTTTGCAGGAGCTACACTGGAACATTGGCACGGTCATGTGCACTGCCGGACGCACCAGCGCTCCTCCTCAACCAAGAGACATCATGACCACTAGTCCTCCTGTTTAACCCCCTGCAGCAACAAAACAGTTGATGGACGTCAGACAAAAACAGGCCAAGATTGTGTGCAAGCACAGCCGCAGGATGGGGCCATTTCACCTTAGGCTCCGGGCCAATGGCTTTAAAAATGCAGATTGCTTCCCAAGGATCCCTTCCTTCCTCTGAAGTCGGTTAGCGCCTGGGCACTTTGCCCTGAGCAACATGGCTTGCACGACCGATACTCAAACAATCGTTTTTGAAAAATAAAAACTTGACAAAGCATATGATGGCGCGTTGGAAAGCTTTTCCAGTTTGAAAAACTTGTGTATCTGATACGATGCAAAAGTTACTGGCACTTGCTAAGGGTCCTGCAAGAACAAGTACCTTTAGTGGGAGCTTTCATGTGAACAGGCAACTCACTGTGGTGTCCTGGTAAGCTACGACCACACACAAAAACACGAACGCCCTTGTTGTCATGTGTCGCATCCCACACACATCCAGAAGCTCTGTGCACATTGCAGAATCAGGGCTTTCGCCAAGTTATGCCTTTGCGCTGAGCCTGCACGTGACAAGGTTGTGTGGAGTGCGTGCGCAAGCACACCCCTAGCACACGCGCTCTGCCATGAGCCATAAAATGTGAACATCTACACGCAGGCAAGGTTGCAGCATGCAAATCAGTATCAAGACACTCCCCCATTTGTCTTGTGCCGGGGTCAGCTGAGTAAACATAAGGCCGCTCTGTATGTTTCCAGGGGTCGGAACAGCGAGGGTCAGACTGGCATTGAGGAGAGCACCATTGTCACACGCCCCACCCCCGTCCTTGGCATCGCTTCTGACATTGTCAAGCTCGTGGCTGGAAGATTAAACAGTGGAGCCGTGACTGCGTCAGGTGCTCGTGACTTCAACGGGCGCATGCCTTAGTCACGTGTACAGCTGGATACCAGGGCGTGTGCTGTCCCAGCCCCTCCCAGCCATGCCCCCTCTGGGCACTTGCACATGCACCATGTGGGCCGAGTTCCTGGGCCTGGGCGGCAGTCACACGCTGCTACACAGCATGCTGGGCGTGCTATGCTTTGCCAAGGGCTCGCCCTCCATCGTTTTTGCACGGACAGGGTGACACCTTGCGGGCTTAGCTCTACGCCTTTGATATTGCTTTGTGTGTGCCTCCTAAAGACCACATGCTCTTGCTTGAGGCATTGATGCTGTGGGTGGTCACCCTCTGTGCGTGTATGTGTGCGCGATTCTGCTACACTGACGCAGGCCATGTGCTGACTTGGGGCTGCGGCAGGAATGGGAAGTCTGGCCATGGATCGTCCCATGAAAACATCCTTGCCCCCACTGTGGTGAGTATGACCCCGAGTGTGGTGAGTAACTCTGGCCCAATGGCCTCTCAGCTGCTCCAGAGCATGCCCCCTTCTGGCCTCATGGGGTTGCACACGTTGTGGTCTGTATGACATACCTGCATGCAGATCCCAAGCACACATGTCGCACACGTTGTGGTCTGTATGATATACCTGCATGCAGATCCCAAGCACACATGACGCACACGTTGTGGTCTGTATGACATACCTGCATGCAGATCCCAAGCACACATGTTGCACACGTTGTGGTCTGTATGACATACCTGCGTGCAGATCCCAAGCACACATGTTGCACACATTGTGGTCTGTATGACATACCTGCATACAGATCCCAAGCACACATGTCGCACACGTTGTGGTCTGTATGACAAACCTGCATACAGATCCCAAGCACACATGTGCGTGCATGTTCACATACACATGCTGCTGCCGCCCTCCCCCCCCACCTGGTTGCCCAGGTTGAAGCCCTGGCTGGGCGTGTGCGTGCAACCAACTTAGCCTTGGGTGACCACCACACGCTCTTCCTCGACGATTCTGGTGCGGTGTGGAGCAACGGCGACAACAAAGCGGTAGGTGATAGCTGCAAGGCAGAGAGAGGGGCCTCAGGTGCTGCTACCCATGGCGCAGCGTGCAGCCCCGGCGAGAGGCAGTGTGCTTGCGCAATTTTGCCCTTGGGGAGTCCATGCAAGCTCCTGCACACAACATGACGCACAGGTGTTTTGAGTGTGCCCCTCTGCAGTGGCTCACTGGCTACCTACTGACAAGCCCCATCGCCCTTCAGCAGTGAATGCGCTGTTCTGCTTGCTCAGCCACATTGCCAGTGGCCGGGCGCCGCTCCTATCACTGAACCCTACCTCAACGCTTGCATGCCCATTCGATGAAAGCCGTCCTCTTGGCCGCTGGGTGTGCTGCCCTGACAGCAGCCTCTGATTTGTACTACGATGATGATTTGTACTATGAGCTTGTGTTGTACTGTGATGATTGCCTGATCAGGCCATGCTCCAGCACCAAATGTACCTGCCTCTGATGCCAGCAGAGTGTCTTACGCTGCCGGCAGGCTCCTCCTTGAAGGGTGCTGCCCAGCCAGTAGCCTCCGACGCTCAGAGGCTGCTGCCCTGACAGGGAGCTCCTCCATGTACATTGCCGTGCCATGGCGCTCCAGCGCCTGCCAGTTGTGCTGTGGAGGGCCAAGTACATTGCCGTGCCACGAAGCTCCATCGCCTGCGGGTTGTGCTGTGCAGGGCCAGTGTGGACTGGGCACGCCGCTGCCGGTCATAGCCCAGCAGCACCGGGCTGCACTTGTCCACTCGCTGCAGCATGGCACTTCAGCCGCAAGGGCGCAGCAGCCCACGCCAGGCAGGGCGCAGCAGCAGCAGCAGCAGCAGCAGCAGCAGCAGCATAGCAGCAGCAGTGTGAGGAGCAGCAGCAGCAGTAGCAGCAGCAGCAGCAGCAGCAGTGGCGCTTTAAGCAGGGCTGGTAGCAGTGGGAGTGATGCACCCGCCACTGAGGGTACCATCAGCAACAGCAGCGGTAGCAGCAGTAGCAGCGGCAAGGGTGTGGGGTGGGGCACAGGCCAGAGCAGCAAGAACCACGTGACCGCCCCCAGTACCAGCAGGCCCGGCGGGGGCGCAGACCTCCACCCTGACCGGAGCAGCTTCTGGGGGCAAGGCAGGCATGGCAGCGGCGACAGGAGTGGCGGCGGCCAGCAGGGCGACGGGCCAGATCGGGACCGCTGGGTGGCCAGGGCGAGCAGCCGCATCTACCAGCAACTCCGTCAGCGGTTCCAGGTGGGTGGGTGGGTGAGTGGCCTCCGCTTCTTTGTCTTATGGCAGGCGGCCATAAAATGGAGGAGCGCGCAGCCCCTCCACCGGTGGTGGCAGCCTGTTTGAAGGAGAGCAGGCTGTGGGGCCTGGCCAAGGCCGGCGTGCTTGGGTGCGTGGTCCAAGAGCCTGTGTGCAGTGCGCTTGTGTGCAGTGCCTGCATGGCCAGTCAGAGAACTCGGGCTGCATTATGGACCGCATCATGAGCCGCCTCATGGGCTGTAACACAGGCCGCCTTGTGGGCCGCCTCATGGGCTGTAACATAGGCCGCCTCATGGGCCGCATCATGGGCTGTAACACAGGCCGCCTCATGGGCCGCATCATGGGCTGTAACATAGGCCGCCTCATGGGCCGCATCATGGGCTGTAACACAGGCCGCCTCATGGGCCGCCTCATGGGCTGTAACACAGGCCGCCTCATGGGCCGCCTCATGGGCTGTAACACAGGCCGCCTCATGGGCCGCATCATGGGCTGTAACACAGGCCGCCTCATGGGCCGCATCATGGGCTGTAACACAGGCCGCCTCATGGGCCGCAGGACCGCTCCAGAATGCAGCCCATCCCTGCTTGAGCGGGCTTTGGCAAGTGGAGTGCAAGCTTCTTGTCTGGTGCATCCCTGCCCCCACCTGAGGGCGCTGGCCTGGCAGGCCTCGGCTTGTTCCAAAGGCATATCGGGGTGTGGGAGGGCAGACCACTTGGTCCCCACTGGGTTGGCTTGTGCCCGTGCCGCGTACTGCTCAGCAGCAGCTGCTCTTGCGCTCTGGGCGGATCAAGTGCACCTGCCCCTCGCTTTCGCGGGGGGTGCCTCCACTAACGCGGCCCCCCTCACCCCCCTCCCCTTGGTGCCCGCGTGCCGCAGGAGCTGCAGGTGCAGCACGCGCAGCAGGCGCACAGGCTGCGCAGCCGCGCGCTGCCCGCGCACCCCAAGCAGCACCGCATGCAGCTGGAGGCGGACGAGATGGTGGTGCTCCGTGCACACGAGCCCACCTCTTGGCAGCACCATAGGTGTGTAGGAGTGGGTGGGTGGGTGGGTGTCTGCACACAAGCCCTTATGGCCTCACCACAGGTGCGTGGGAGCCGGGGGATGGGGGGGGGAAGGGAGAGGGCCCGGTACTGGTATGTGCAAACTTGTGGGAAACGGTGCACTAGCTCACAAATGCACATGTGCACAAGCTAAACTTGCTTGCAACAGCGCAGACGCTTGCGCGCGCACACACGCACACAAACACATATGCACACGTACACGCACAAACACGTACATACGCACGCACACACACACATGCGCATGCTCACACACACACACACACGTTCACTCGCACACACACACACACGCACACACACACACATGCACACGCCCCTCCCCTTGTGGCCTGCTCTCTGCCGTACACGCGCAGCGGGCCCGCGCACATCACCCTCAGTGGCGGCGCCGACTGGGGCCCGGCCTTGGCCTCGCCCCTAGCTGTGCTGGGCTCCGACAGCGGCATGGACCTGGAGGGCCACTGCAGGTGGGGGCCCCGGGCGGGTAAGGTGGCAGGTGGCATACGCGGCTCAAGCACAGCACATGCTCGCCAGGTCAGCATGGCCCGGCCAAAAGAGCGCGCGGCGAGGCACGCCCGCGTGCGCGCGCCCGACACAAATTTACATGCGCGTGTGCCGCGCGCGTGGCATGCACAGCATGGGCAAAGAATGAACAGGAGCGACGGTTATTTACAAGCGGTGGGGAAGGGACGTGCTGGTGTGCAGGCATGCATGCATGCACACAATCACCACCGCCACACGTACACAAGGAGCCTGGAGAACTATTTAAACGGCCCAGTTGGTCGGTATCCTGGTGGTGTACGAGCGTGCGCTTGCCATGGCTGTTCAGCCTGCATCATGCATCCATACGGTGCAGTTGCAAGGGCCAGGCTGCAGCTGCGGCGTGCATCACTCCACCTGTGTGCACAAGGATGTGTGGGCAAAGCTCACCTGTGCTTGTGGTCCCAAGGCTGCATGGCTGGCAGTGAAATCAGCTACGTGGGCACTCACCTGTGCTTGTAGCCCCAAGGCTGCATGGCTGGCTGTGAAATCAGCTGCGTGGGCACTCGCCTGTGCTTGTAGCCCCAAGGCTGCATGGCTGGCTGTGAAATCAGCTATGTGGGCACTCGCCTGTGCTTGTAGCCCCAAGGCTGCATGGCTGGCTGTGAAATCAGCTGCGTGGGCAAACTGCCTGTGCTCCAGTGCAAAGGGTAAAATGTGTGAGCGCACCTGCGCATCAGTCCATGTGAGGGCATGGCGCGCGCACACGCACACGCACGCGCATACACACTCACCCCACCATACTCCCATGCTAAATGCATGACCGCGCCTTCCTCAGCCAGCTCTGCTACCCCGTGCGCACAGGGTGGCTGGGCTGCTGGACGGCCAGCAGTGCACGCCCGCGCGGCTGGGCAGGGACCAGCACGCGCTCGCTGTCGCTGCCCATACCGAGCACACTTCGGACCTGCTCGGTGGGTTTTCCAGGGGCGCGCAGGCTTTGTCTGTTGCTGCAGTGCATGAGGCACTGGGGGCTGACTGCCGCATCATGACCGAGTGTTGGGTGCACTCCACTCCGGCGGGCATGCAGATCTGCTGGAGTGGCGCATGTGGCCTGAACTGCGCGCATGGCTCGGAGGGTTGGCACAGCAAAATGCCCCTGAGTAGGGCAGGGTGCGCAGCATTGCGGCAGTTTGAAGGGTCCCTCCGAATACGAGGCTGTGATTATTGGGGGCACCCAGTGCTGCATGCCAGTCTGGACGGACACCAGGGTCGTGCCACATGTGTTCCAGGCTCCTGGATCTCACCGCAGGGCGAGTTCAGCTGTTCCTGCCAAGGTGCCCTGGGCGCTCATACTTAGAAAGTCGGTGCACGAGGCTCTGTGAGACGACGAAGGGGGCGTGTGTGCTGTGCCTGCAGGCTGTTGAGCGCTGGTTCGCAGGATGGTTGGTAGCTCGCTTTGGAGACTGCTAGGAGTGCCTCCAGTTTGCACCCATCCGCGCAGTGCCTTAAAGCAGAGGGTCGCGGATGCACCCCTTTTCAACACCCACCGCATGCACTGCGCACACCCCAGCCCTGCACACACACCCTGCTCTGCACCCTTGCGCTCTCATCTGCCCACCCACGCGATCCCCCGCTGCCTGCGCCCGACCCGTGCCCTCTCCCATGCACCACCCGTCCAACTCTACACCCAAGTGCATACCCATGCACCACAGCCCCTCACGGCCAGTGCTCCCATGCACCAGTGCCCCTCACTAGGCAGTGCTGCCATGCATCACGGCCCCTCACTGCCAGTGCTCCCATGCACCACAGCCCCTCACTAGGCAGTGCTCCCATGCACCACAGCCCCTCACTAGGCAGTGCTCCCATGCACCACAGCCCCTCACTAGGCAGTGCTCCCATGCACCAGTGCCCCTCACTAGGCAGTGCTCCCATGCACCACTGCCCCTCACTAGGCAGTGCTCCCATGCACCACTGCCCCTCACTAGGCTGTCCTCCCCGTCCATGTCTGGGCCCGCGCAGGCGCCCCCATCAGCCCTGTCCAGTCGTCAGCAGGCATTCCTGAGGTGGTGGTGGCCATCGCCGCCTCTGCCAAGTTCTCTGTGGCCGTGACCGAGCAGGTGGGTGGTGCACACGTGCTAGGGGCTCACACGTGTGCATGTGTGTGGTGGTGGGGTAGAAAATGGGGGAAGGGAGGGTCCATGCCTGTGGGGGTGGGAGGGGAGGGGGACAAGGCGAAGGCGAAAGTTGGGGTCCTGCAGGCTGATAGATGTCCAGGGGCTGAGTGCACGGGGCTGTCATGTCAGTGGACCACGTCCTCCCTGTGGGCTGCTCCCGCAGCTTGCCATCCCCCGCCACGCGCACAAGCATGCAGCAGCGCGCATGGGACACACACACCGCCTGCGCGCACGGTGCAATGCGCAACAGCTCGGGCGTGCTCTCTTTGGAACGGCTGGGATCCTTGTGCACATGCAGGGCAATGTGTGGACGTGGGGTCTCAGCTATGACGGGCTTGTGCACATGCAGGGCAATGTGTGGACGTGGGGTCTCAATGTGTGCACATGCAGGGCAATGTGTGGACGTGGGGTCTCAGCTATGACGGCGCCCTTGGGTTCTCAAGCGCGTGGAGCAGCTGCCCTCAGGTGCGCGTGCCTTGCCTGTAGGCAGCGCATGCGCCCCCCTGCAGGCAGCGCACCCAGCAGCAGGTGCACTGATGGCTGCAGCATTCTTGTGCATGCGCGCCGGCTTGCAAGGCCTCTGTGTATGTGTGTGCATGTGTGTGTGCATGTGTGCATATGTGCACATGCGCATGCGTCCAGGTGTGCACATGAGCGGCTTGCATGCTGAGAGGCCCGCACGGGCCTCGCTCACACGCCGGCCTGCGGGGCACACATACCATGCAGAGGGTGGGCGGCGCGCTGGCGGCTGTGATCAGCGACCATGGGGGCGCCAAGACCGCCGTGGCTGGGGGCAGCTTCTGCATGGTGCTG
>LKMJ01002079.1_pt1 | contig 18232 bp, 16 predicted proteins | sample 643391 | NCBI WGS metagenome assembly LKMJ01 (sample SAMN04112250, study PRJNA286221) | soda lake metagenome | biome: soda lake; feature: Kulunda Steppe; material: water; isolation source: sample PL-Br10 brine of Picturesque Lake | place: Russia: Kulunda steppe | collected 2010-07 | reverse complement strand
GACAACGGTGACGTTGCCTTCGAACCAGCCGACGTGGACGAGGAGTACGACGTCACGAGCGTCGCCCACGACTTTCCGCTGACTGGCACCGATCGCCTGGCGGCGAACGTCGGCGCGCAGGTCCACGTCGAAGGCGTCGTCGTGCAGATCAAACAGACCGGCGGTCCGACGATCTTCCACGTCGCCGACGAGTACGGCGTCGTCCCGTGTGCGGCCTTCGAAGAGGCCGGGGTTCGAGCCTACCCAGCCGTCGAGGTCGGGAACGTCGTTCGTGTCACGGGGACGCCCGAGCACCGCCAGGACTCGGTGCAGATCGAAGTCGACGGCCTCTCCACACTCGAAGACGAGGACGCAACCGACGTCCGTTCCCGGCTGCGAGACGCGATCGACGAGCGATCCCAACCCCACGACGTCGAGCCGCTGATCGACTGGCCAGCGATCGAGAAGCTTCGCCCGAGCCTCGAGGAGGTTGCCACGTTGCTGCGCCGGGCCGTACTCGAGGGTCGGCCAATCCGAGTTCGTCACCACGCCGATGGCGACGGGATGTGCGCGGCCGTCCCCGTTCAACTCGCGCTCGAGCGGTTCATCAGCGAGGTCCACGAGGACACCGATGCGCCACGCCATCTCATCAAGCGGCTCCCGGCCAAGGCCCCGTTCTACGAGATGGAAGACGCCACGCGGGATCTGAACTTCGCCCTCGAGGACCGCGAGAAACACGGCCAGCAACTGCCGCTGCTCTTGATGCTCGACAACGGCTCGACGGCCGAGGACGTGCCGGCCTACGAGACCCTGGCCCACTACGACATCCCGATCGCCGTCGTCGATCACCACCATCCGGATCCGGACGCCGTCGGCGACTTGCTCGACGCTCACGTTAACCCCTATCTCCACGACGAGGACTACCGCATCACGACCGGCATGCTGTGTGTCGAACTCGCTCGCATGATCGACCCGGACATCACCGAGGAGCTTCGCCACGTCCCTGCCGTCGCCGGTCTCTCGGACCGTTCGAAAGCCGACGCGATGGCGCAGTATCTCACCCTCGCAGCCGACGAAGGGTACGACGAGGATCGGCTTCAGGACCTCAGCGAGGCACTCGACTACGCCGCCTTCTGGCTGCGGTACAACGCCGGTGACCAGCTCATCCGTGACGTGCTCAACGTCGACGGTGCAGACGCCGAACGCCACGAGGAACTCGTCTCATTTTTCGCCGACCGGGCCCGCGAGGACGTCGACGAGCAACTCGACGCGGCGATGCCCCACGTCGAACACGAACCCCTCGACAACGGCGCTCACCTCTACCGGATCGACGTCGAGAACTACGCCCACCGCTTTACCTATCCCGCACCAGGGAAGACCACGGGCGAGATCCACGACCGCAAGATCGAGGCAACCGGCGACCCCGTCATCACCGTCGGCTACGGCCCGGACTTCGCCGTCCTCCGGAGTGACGGCGTCCGCCTCGACATCCCACAGATGGTCGCAGAACTCGAGGCCGAGATCGACGGTGGCGGTGTCTCCGGTGGCGGCCACCTCGTCGTTGGGTCGATCAAGTTCGTCAAAGGCAAGCGTGAGGGCGTGATCGACGCACTGGTCGACAAGATGGCCGACGCCGAACTCGACGAGGCGCTGTCGACAGGACCGGCGATCGACGACTGAGTACGCCGTTCTCGACAGTCAGTCACCACACTGACTGAACACGGACCCGTTTGGTTATTCCAGAACGACGAGCGTATCGCCCATATCGACGCTCTGATCGACCTCGACGGGGATCTCGCCGACCGTCCCGCCGTGGGATGCCACGATGTCGTTTTCCATCTTCATGGCCTCGAGGACGACGAGCACGTCGCCAGCCTCGACCTCGTCGCCTTCCTCGATTTCGATCGAGAGGATCGTCCCCTGCATCTCGGCGTCGACGGTTTCTCCCTCGCCAGCGACGGCACCGCCACCGCTACTCGAGCCACCGGCAGGCTCGGGTCGGCTTGCGGTGGCGGCTGCTCCACCCGAGCCACCTTTCGGAATCGGTGGCGCGTCGTGCTCTTCGAGTTCGACCGCGAACCGTTTGCCGTTGACTTCGACGGTGAACTCGCGTTCGATCGTGTCTTCCTCGCTGACTTCGCTCGCCCCGTCGCTCCCCCACTGTTCCTGGGCTTCTTCGATCCGGCTGTGGTCCATCTCCTCGTCGAGATACTTCGTGGTGTGTTTGCCCGCGACGAACGCCTCATCCGAGAGCATCAGCCGGTGGAAGGGTTTGATCGTCGGGATCCCCTCGATGCGGTACTCGCGCAGGGCGCGCAGCGAGCGTTCGATACACTCGCCACGGTCTTCGCCCCAGACGATCAGTTTCGCGATCATCGAATCGTAATCGGTGACGAGGTCGTCGCCCTGTCGCAGGGCGTCGTCTAACCGCACACCGATCCCACCCGGGGGGTCGTACGTCTCGAGCTGGCCGCCGGTCGCCGGGGCGAAGTCGTCGGCGGCGTTCTCCGCGTTGATCCGGAACTCGATCGCGTGGCCGTCGATTGCGACAGCTGCCTGGTCGAAGTCGAGTTCCTCGCCGGCGGCGACCCGAAGCTGCCGTTTGACGATATCGTAGCCGGTGATCTCCTCGGTGACCGTGTGTTCGACCTGGATCCGCGTGTTGACCTCGAGGAAGTAGAAGTTCGTCTCGGGGCCGAGCGGTCCGTCACGGTCGGGGTCCTCTTCGACGAGGAATTCGACGGTCCCGGCGTTGGTGTAGTCGGCCGCGGCGACGCCCCGGCGGGCCGCCTCGCCGATCCGCTCGCGAAGTTCGTCAGAGAGCGCCGGGGAGGGGCCTTCCTCGATGACTTTCTGGTGACGCCGCTGGAGCGAGCAGTCACGTTCACCGAGGTGCCGGACGTTTCCGTGTTCGTCGGCGATGATCTGAATCTCGATGTGCCGTGGTTGCTCGAGGTAGCGCTCGAGATAGACGGAGGGGTTCCCGAAGTAGGCCTCGCCCTCGCGTTTGGCACTCTCGAGTTGGTCTTCGACCTCGCTTTCGTTCCAGACGACTTTCATGCCGCGGCCCCCGCCGCCGCCTTCGGCTTTGATTGCGATCGGGTAGCCGTGTTCCTCGCCGAAGTCCCAGACCTCCTCGGGCTCGGTGACGGGATCGGTGGTTCCGGGAACGATCGGGACGTCAGCTCGGTCCATGATCGTCCGCGCTTTGGTCTTCTCGCCGAGTGATTCCATCGCCGAACTCGTCGGGCCGATCCAGGTGATTCCGTCGGCGGCTTCGACCTCACTCGCGAACTCGGCGTTTTCGGCCAGGAAGCCGTAGCCTGGATGAATCGCGTCGGCGTCGGCCTTCCGTGCCGCGTCGATGACGGCCTCGTGATCGAGGTAGGAGTCGGCAGCGCGTGCGGGTCCGACGTTGTACGCCTCGTCTGCGTACCGGACGTGCCCCCCGTCCGCGTCGGCCTCGGAGTAGATCGCGACCGTGCCCACGTTCAATTCCTCGCACGCGCGCATCACCCGGACGGCGATCTCTCCGCGGTTCGCGACGAGAACTTTCCTGAACATTGTTGGTATACGTCACCCGGCCAGCACCTTACGTTTTTGCAACCTGGCGATTAGTCGCCAGCCGGATCACCGATTACGTGTCGGACGACCGTCGATTCGGCTTTGCGAAGATGTTGCGATGCAGTCGAGGGGGCACAGTCCAACGACGCCGCGACGTCTTCGACTGATCCAGATCGTGGCACGTCGTAGTACCCACACTCGAGCGCCGCGGTGAGCGCTGCCCACTGTCGATCCGTCAGCGATCCGATGGTCGTCTCGAGGGTGCGATGGTACTCTCCGACCTCGAGAATCTCAGCGTCGACGTGACTTGGCAAGGCGTCGATGAGTGCGCTCAAGGCCTCCTGTGTGCCGAGAATCGTCATCGTCATCTGTCCGTCTCGACCGAAGACGATCGGCGGAACGACGAGCACGTCGAGCGAGGCGAACGCGTCGCGGAAGGCACGTTCTGGCTCGCGAGTCTCCTGACAGACGAAGACGTAAAAGCTCTCCTCGTCGATCGATCGGACTTCGTACCAGCAGACGCCGTCGACCTGATCGACGGCCGCCCGGTAGGCGTCGCGATCCGTCGCACGAACGGAGAATAACTCGTACTCGAGGCCGACATCGGATCGGGTTCGCCACGCGAGCAACCGCTCGGTCGTGACGATGTCCTGATCGCGAATGAACTGCTGCATCGGGTGGAGCCAGCGATCCGGTCGGTGGAATCTCGCCTCGAGGAACTGCACGATTACTGGCCCGATTGGTCGGGTTCTAATAAAAGAGCTAGTGCATTCGACTGAACCCTTTCATCGGGGAGACGCCGTTAGTTACGCATGGCTAATGGGAATCGAGACCCGACTACTATGGCGACGTTGTCCGACCATCGACGCCCGCCGGGACCTGACGGAGTGCCGATCGTCGGCAACGCCCACCAGCTACTGCGGGATCCAACATCGTTCGACACTGTCCTCCAGGAGCACGGCGACGTGGTTCGGTACCGGCTCTTTCGCCAGGAGTTCATCGCCCTGCTGCATCCAGATCACGTGCAACGTGTCCTCGTCGAGGACGCCGGGCGCTTCGAACAGTACGCCTTCGAAGAACTCCGCGTCGAGTTCGCTCCAAACGGACTGATCCGAACCACCGGGGACCAGTGGCACCGCATTCGCTCGCTGATACAGCCCGCGTTCTCCCCCGCTCGAATCGCCGCGTTCGCCGACGAGATCGTCGACGCGACGGCCGCCGAAGTCGACTCCTGGGCCACTGGCGAGACGGTTTCCATCGACGAGACGGCGTCGAAGCTGACGCTGTCGGTGCTGACGAGGACCCTGTTCGACCTCGAGGTCGATGGTCGGCGGGAGGTCGTCACGCGAGCGGCCAAATCGATCAACGAAGTGACAGACGTTCGGAACCCCGCGGCGATCCTCCCGGCATGGGTCCCGACGCCATCGAAACGACGCTACCGGTGCCGGATGGCGGCGTTCGACGAACTGATCGAGGAACTGATCGCGGAGCGGCGCGAGCGTGACGAGCCCGCGGACGACCTCCTCTCGAGGCTATTGCAGGCAGCCGACGACCCCGACACCGACCGCTCACTTTCAGACGCCGAACTCCGCGATCAGTTAGCGACGTTCCTCTTCGCTGGGCACGAGACCACGTCGACTGCGTTGGCCTTTGCCTGCTGGCTGTTGGGCCACCATTCGGCCGCGTTCGATCGGGTTCGGGACGAACTCGCGTCGGTGTGTGGCGACGACGATCCGACGATGGCCGACCTCCCGGAGCTTGCGTTCACGGGACGAGTCATCAAGGAAACGCTCCGGTTGTACCCGCCCGCGTTCATGTTGATTCGTCGCCCGCAAGCGGATGTCGTCTTCGAGGAGTTCCGCGTCCCGGCTGACACGCCGGTGACGCTGCCTCAGTACAGTCTCCATCGGGACGAGCGGTTCTGGGGCGATCCCGACGACTTCCGGCCGGACCGGTTTCGGGAGGCGGTCGCTGCCGAGCGACCCGAGTACGCCTACTTCCCGTTCGGTGGTGGACCGCGTCACTGCGTCGGGATGCGTTTCGCGATGCTCGAGCTCAAACTCGCACTCGCAACGATGGTAACGCGGGTCGGGTTCGAGCCGTTACAAGACGAGGTCGACGTGACACTCGGTGCGACGTTACAGCCCGCTGAACGGATTGGGCTACGTGTGCGACGCTAGTGAGCAGTCGGTCAAAACCTGTCAGTGCGCCCGGCCGCGGCCCACGGATCCGTCGGTGCCGTCGTCGGGACGCGTCCGGAGCGCTGTTGCTGGGCGCGCAGTCGGCCGGCGAACTGCCAGCGCTTGCCATCCCAGGACGCGCCATCGGCCGCGGCTGCTGCGGCCGCGACCTCGAGACTGCGGAGGTGAGCGCCGACGGCGGCAGCGATGGCAGCCGCCTCCGCTGCGGTCGCGGTCGGTGGGATCGAGAGTTGGGCGTCGTCGGTGACTGACACTGTCCGCTCGCCAGTTTCCGACCCCTCATCTGACTCGCTCGCGTCTGGTTGGCTCTGAGAGGCCATTACAGTGGGATGTTGCCGTGTTTCTTGTCCGGGTTCGATTCGCGTTTCGTCTCGAGCATCTGGAGATCCTGGATCAGCCGCGGGCGGGTCTCGGTCGGGATGATGACGTCGTCGAGGAAGCCTTTGTCCGTCGCGGTGTAGGGATTTGCGAACTCGTCACGATACTCCTCGATGAGTTCGTCACGGAGTTCGTCTGGGTTGTCGGCCTCGGCGAGTTCCTTCCGGTAGAGGATGTTGACCGCACCCTGGGGGCCCATGACGGCGATCTCGGCGGTCGGCCACGCGTAGTTGACGTCGGCGCCGAGATTTTTCGAGGCCATCACGCAGTAGGCGCCCCCGTAGGCTTTCCGCGTGATGACCGTCAGCAGCGGGACGGTGGCTTCGGCGTACGCATAGAGCAGCTTCGCGCCGTGACGGATGATCCCCCGGTGTTCCTGGTCGGTGCCGGGCATGTAGCCGGGGACGTCGACGAAGGTGACGATCGGGATGTTAAACGAGTCACAGAAGCGGACGAACCGGGATCCTTTCATCGAGGAGTCGACGGTGAGCGTGCCGGCGTTGACGCGGGGCTGATTGGCGACGATCCCGACCGAGCGTCCGTCGAGGCGGGCGAAGCCGACGACGAGTTCCTTCGCGAAGTTCTCGCCGACCTCGAAGAACGATCCCTCGTCGACGACCGAATCGACGACGTCGACGATGTCGTACGGTTTCTGGGGACTCGCGGGAACGATGTCTTTGAGCTGCTCGTCTCGGCGATCGGGGTCGTCCCAGGGCTCGACCCGCGGCGGATCTTCGACGTTGTTCTGGGGGAGATACGAGAGCAACCGTTTGATGTCGTCGAGGGCTTCTTCTTCGCTCGCACAGGCGAACTCGGCGACGCCGGTCTTGCTCGAGTGCGTCGACGCGCCGCCGAGTTCCTCGTGGGTGACCTCCTCACCGGTGACGGTTTTCGTGACCCCGGGGCCGGTGATGTACATGTGACTGGTCTCGTTGACCATGAAGATGAAATCGGTAATCGAGGGAGAGTAGACGGCCCCACCAGCGCAGGGGCCCATAATCGCCGATATTTGGGGGACGACGCCCGATGCCTCCTGATTACGCCGGAATATCTCGGTGAATCCTGCCAGACTCTTGACGCCTTCCTGGATGCGGGCGCCGGCCGAGTCGTTGAGCCCGACGATCGGCGCGCCGACCTCCATCGCCATGTCCATCACTTTACAGATCTTCTCGGCGAAGACCTCCCCCAGTGAGCCGCCGAAGACGGTGAAGTCGTGGGCGAAGACGAACAGGTTCCGGCCGTTGACCTCGCCGTAGCCCGTGACTACGCCATCGCCGGGAATCTTCTTTTCTTCCATCCCGAACTGGCTCGTCTGATGTGTCCGGAGCTGATCGAACTCGGTGAACGTGCCATCGTCGAGGAAGTACTCGATCCGCTCGCGGGCGGTCATCTTCCCCTTGTCGTGTTGTGTTTCGATCCGCTCTTCTCCACCGCCGAGCAGCGCCTCCGCCCGCAGGTCCTCGAGTTCTTCGATGCGTTCGTCCATCGTCATCGCTGGTCCCTCCGGGGTTTCCTCATTAGGTGTGCCAATGAGAAGGGGCACAAAAAACGTTCTTGTCGCACAGGCCGAGGGAGGACACTGAATCCAAGGGAGATCGACCCGGCCACACCACCAAGCGAACTGACAGGAACCGGATGGCAGTCGTCCTCGAGTCTGGATCGGCTGGCCCACTCCCGTCCCGGCCGCGATAACTCGTGGATTCCGCTCGGCCCACGCAGACGACGGGTTCAACCAGTAAGATAATCGCTCGAATCCACCCGTCGGCGGCCGGCACACCGGCGGCCATCGGTTGCGACGCCGAAGCTGTCGCCCTCGCCGCGTGTCATTCCGCTTCGCCGCCCTCACTGCGTGTCGGTTCGTCTCGCTGACCTCTGCGCGTGCCGTTTCGTCTCGCCGACCCCGACGCGGGCCAGTAAACGTTGCCGAACGCGATCTGCGTCGACGCGACCCTCACGGCGTCGCTGTCGAACGTGTTGCCGTCGACCGGTCGCGGGACCGGAACGCCACTCGAGTCAGTCCTAACCATCTGACGGGCAGCCGGATCGGCCCAGGCGAGTCTGGGGTCCTCAGCTCCGGTCAGACAGCTCTGTACGCTCCCAGCCGGGTCCCGTCGAGGAGATAGGCCTCGCCCGTCGCGAGCCCGGCTGGCAAAAACGGTGCGAGAAACGATTGGTTGGGGAGGTTGACCCAGGTCCCGCCGACGAGATCGTTGAACGCCGGGAGCACGACGACGCGCGGGGGCTCTTCGCCGGCGAGTCCGTCGACCGATTCGTACCCCGGCCGTGGTCGGAACGGGGTCGGATCCAGCCGGCCACGGAGCCAGACGCGCTCGACCCGGCTCCCACCTACCTCGTCCTCGAGTCGCACACACGGGTGTTCGTGCCCGAGACAGACGACCTGACTCTCGAGGACGGAGGCGGCTGGCCACGTGTGGCCGTGACAGATCCCAACGTCACCGATCGCGAGTCCATCACCAGCCACGACGTCGATCTCGCGGACGTCGACCCGCTCGAGGTCGTCCGTCGAGAGCCACTCCTCGATCCCGCCGTCGTGATTGCCTTTGACGACCGTCACGGCCAGCTCCGCGGGAAGCGACTCGAACAACACCTCGAGTTCACCCCGTTCGGCCCCACCTGGATCGCCGATCGAGTGCATCAGATCACCGAGGACGACGAGCCGATCGGCACTGGTTCGCTCGAGGATCTCGAGCAATCGCGCTCGGCGGGCTGGTGCCTGACTGGGGACGTCGACGCCACGGTCGTACCGCAGTGCCGTCTCGTAGCCAGCGTGGTAGTCAGCGACGAGCACTGCCAGTTCGTTACCGATGCGGGCGGTCGCGGCCGCCTCCCCGGGAATCGGTTCGACGAGCGGAGCGTCTTCCATCGCTCAGATCGCTTTCAGCGTGTCGTCGTCGGGCTCGTAACACTGCCCACCCATCAGCGCGTCCTGGATCGCGTCCTCGACGGCCGCTGCATCGACACCAGCCTCCTCGGCGACTGCGTCGACGACCGTGGCGCGATCGGCGCCATCGCCCTCGTCCAGCGATTGCATGGTTTCGACGACCAGCGTCTGGAGGTCGACCTCGTCCGTCGAGCCCTCCGTACCGTCGTCATCTGATACGGCGTCGGTCTCCTGCTCTTCGGTCTGATCGTCGACTGGTGGTTCGCCTGTTTGGTTGTCGGCTGCTGGTGCCGGATCGTCCGAACCGCTCGTCCCCGCTGGCGCAGCCTCGACCGAATCCACCTCGTCCTCGGCAGGCGACTCCGCAGCAGCGTCGGGACCTGACAACTGATCCTCGAGCGTCGATGTCGGTGGCGCCCCGAGGTCGTCGTCCACTTCGCTCTCGCTATCGTCGGCTACCGATTCGTCGGCCCCGGACTCGCCCGACTCAGTGGCGTCACCTGCTGGCGTCGAGGCCGGCTCGTCGTCTTCGCTCGGTCCATCCACCTCTGCGCCGGTGCTGAACTCCGCGCCGAACTCGGCCTCGAGTTCAGCTCGCTCCTCGTCGTCCATCTCGTACATGCCACCTTCGGCGATGGACTCGTCGCTCGAGGAATCGCCCGGTGTCGGTTCTGGTTGGTCGCTCGAGGTCTCGGAGGGTGTCGATTCTGTCTCGTCGCTCGAGGAATCGGTGACAGCACCGTCGGGTTCGGACGCGTCCTCCGTATCGAGGTCACCGGATCCAGTATCCGCCGATCCGTCCGACTTCTCGATCGGTTCCGACGCCCCGTCATCGTCGTTCGCGTCCGCGAGGGCAGTCGAACCGGCGTCAGTTGCCTGTGGCTCCTCAGCAGCTGCGGACTGTGACACTGCCTCGTCGGCCGCCGACTCGTCGGGCGCTGTCGTCGCCGCTTCGGATCCATCTGCACTCGCTGCAACCTCGCTCGCGGTCTGAGCCGTGGCTGTCCCGACGCGTGTATCGGACTCGGTTGGCTCGCTGCCGGTCGGTTCGCTCGGGACGGGATCGGCCGACTCGTCGTCCGATGGCAGTGTCGCCCGAATCCCCGCGAGCAGCTCCGCGTCCGCCAGCGCCTCGAATGTGGTCTCGAACTCGCTCGAATGCGTTTCGGGATCGACATCGAGGTCGGGGACCTGGTCGCGGTCGCCGGCCACGACCGCGGCGGTCGCCAGCACATGCTCGCGGACCGCAGCGAGGTACGATGGCGTGGTCTGGTAGTGCTCAATCGCGAGCGGGATACCTGCGGCGAGGCCCGGCTCGACGCCGGCATCCTCGAGTACTGGCTGCAACTGTGTCGGGTCGGCGTCGACGGCAGCGGCGGCAGCGTACGTTCGGACGCGCTCGAGCGTCTGCTCGACCGCGCTGACGACCCAGCGGTCACGGGTGTCGCCATCGACCGTGGCGATACTCTCCGGGCGGACGGAGGTGAACACGCGGTCACCGTCGTCCGGTTCGAAGGTCCGGGCTTTCCCCGTGATGGCGACGAATTCGGGTGGTGCGAGTCGCTCGAGAGCGGCCAGTTCGTCCGGCTGGTACTGGCCGGCGTAGACGACGAACGCGCCCGTCGGATCCACGACGCGCGCCCGGAGCATCTCCTCGTTGACCGGCGAGACCTCGGTCAGTGTCCCCGAGACGAAGAGTCGGTTCAGTCGGGCACCCGTCGGCGAGATGACGTAGTTCGGTGCTCGTTCCTCGTCGCTTTCGGTATGTGAGAGGGAAGCATCGTCGTACTCCGCGGCCAACACGCGGTAGGCGACCTCGCGACTCGGGATCTCCTCTTCGGTGCTCATCCGTCCACCTCCGTCACTGCGGCGTCACGATCGGCCAGTAGCGTGGCTGCCCGTTCGGCCGGATCGTCGTCGCTCTCCGTGAACGACTCGGCGTCGAGGTTTGCTCCGTACTCGTCGACCGACAGGTGGCCGCGAACGCGGTACTCTCGACCCACGATTTCCTCGCGGATGTCGTCGGCGACGACCGACTGGTCCATCGCCTCACGAGCCTGCTCGAGGGCGTCCGCGAGCGTCCCGCCGTACACCTGTTCGGTGAGTTCGTCGTCGAGTACCACGGTCAGGGCGGCAGTCCCGTCGTCGAGGATCGCTTTCACTCGGAGATCGTCGACGCCATCGACCTCGCCGTGGACGCGACACTGTCCTTTCTGGATGACCCGGTTACAGATCGGACAGCGCTGAATAAGCCCGGAGCCGTCCCGGACCGAGATGACGTTCCCGACGACTTCGACGTCGTAGATTCCTCCGGTTCCGACGGCCTCGCGAACGGTCATGCTCGTCGTGTTCTCCCCGACCGCAATGTCGCGGTCGAGCGCGGTCGCCGTCGAGTACACCGAGACGTTGACCTCGGGGACGCCGCGGAACTCCTGGACGTAGACGTTCTCGAGGCGAACCGGGCCACCAGCTTCGATCGCGGCTTTCGGATCCCAGGTCGTAAACGGAAGTCGGCCAGTCTCGTCGCCGAAGACGCCACTCAGGATCTCTGTTTCGCCATCACGGCCGTCGATCGTTCGCCGTTCACACTCGAGGACATCGACCTCGACGGTGACGGCTCGATCGCCCGTGCTGAGTTCCGCCAGACTGGCCTCGCCGCCGACGAGGTCGGCGTACTCGCTGGGCAGATCGACCGCCTCGTCGACGATCGAGAGCGACGTCCGCTCGCCCAGGTTCAACTCGGGCTCGCCGTCCCACTCACGGACGCCGGCGTTGCCAGCGGTGATCGTGTCGCCTGGCTCGAGGCCGAACTCCTCCCAGGCGGTGTAATCGATGACGCCGGTCTCGTCGGCGAGGGTGCCCTCGGTGATCTCGTGGTCGTCACCCTGGTACCGGATCGAGCGCTTGCCGGCCGTGAGCACGACGCCGGTGACGGTGACGCTGCTGTCGGCGGTCGTAATCGCACCGACCTCCTTGCTGGTCGGGCCACCCCCACCACCGCCGCTCGAGCCGTCACCGTACTTTCGCCGGAGGCTCTGTTTCGCCTCGTCGATCGGGACGCTGTACTCCACCAGATTCTCCAAGTCAGTGATGACCTCCTGTTTGTCAACACCGAGGTCGGAGGCGAGCTCCTCGGCATGATCGGCTAACTCCATCGGTCGTGTTTCGTATGGCCAGTTGAAAAGCGTTCCTTGCGCTCGCTGCGATGGGCTCGAATTGCCAGAACAAGTCTCTCGACGAGCGACCGGTGTGATTATTTCAGACTGGCTGCAACACGAGGTATGGAACGAGTCGGCGCGGCGCTGGGTGGAGTGGCGTTCGTCGTCGCGATCTTCGGCGGGATCGTGGTGGTTCGCGTCCTGACACGAGCGCTGTACGCCGCGATTTGGTTCGCGGAGACGGTTGCCACGTTCGCGTTTGCGTTACTGGTCGGGTATATCGTGTACCGGATTCTCCTCGGGACCAGCGACGACCCGCGACGGACTACGTGAGATCCCGTGGCTTCTTGAGGGCGCCACACCGACGAGCGGTATGCACGTCGTCGTGAACGCCGCGATGAGCGCTGACGGCAAACTCTCTTCGCGACGCCGCGAGCAAGTCGCCATCAGTGGCGACCGCGATTTCGACCGCGTCGACGACCTTCGGGCCGCAAGCGACGCGGTCGTCGTCGGCGTCGGGACCGTCCTGGCCGACGACCCCAGTCTGACAGTGAAATCAACGGACCGACAGCAGGCACGACGCGAGCGTGGCGAGCCCGCGAATCCGGCTCGTGTGGTGGTCGACTCGAGCGGGCGAACGCCGCTCGAGGCCGCGGTGCTCGACGACCGGGCGGCGACACACTGCTGTCTGAGCGAGCGAGCCAGTCCGGAGCGGCGAACGGAACTTGCAGATAGAGCCGCCGTTCACGTCGCTGGCGCGGATCGCGTCGATCTCCCTGCTGCGTTCGATCAACTTGCCGATGCCGGACTCGAGCGGCTGATGGTCGAGGGTGGCGGGGAACTGATCTTCTCGCTGTTCGAGGCCACTCTCGTCGACGAGTTGCGGGTGTTCGTCGGCCCGACGGTGATCGGTGGGCGTGATGCACCGACCCTGGCCGACGGTGAGGGGTACATCGCTGACTGTCCGACACTGACGCTCGGGTCGGTGACGGAACTCGACGGCGGGGTCCTGCTCGAGTGGCTCGTCGACTGACCGGCGTCAGGTCTTTGCTCGGCTGGCACCAACGTCGCCCATGCAGCGAGCAACGTTCGGCGGCGGCTGTTTCTGGTGTGTGGAAGCGGCGTTCACGGAACTCGGGGGCGTCGAGTCCGTGACTTCGGGCTACGCTGGTGGTCACGTCGAGGATCCGAGTTACCGGGCGGTCTGTGCTGAGACGACCGGCCACGCCGAGGTCGTCCAACTCGAGTACGACCCCGAAACCGTCAGCTACGAGGACCTCCTCGAGGTCTTCTTCACGATTCACGATCCGACGACCGAGGACCGTGAAGGGCCAGACGTTGGCTCCCAGTACCGGTCGGCGATCTACGCCCACGGCGACGACCAACTCGAGACTGCCCGGGCGTTCGCCCAGCGCCTCGAGGACGAGGGCGTCTACGATCGGATCGTGACCGAAATCGAACCGCTCGAGGAGTTCTACGAAGCCGAGGCGTACCACCAGGACTACTTCGCGAAGAACCCGACCGACGCCTACTGTCGGATGCACGCGGCCCCGAAAGTCGAGAAAGTCCGCTCGGAGTTTCAGGCACGCCCCGGTGGGACTGAGCAGTAGGGCCACGATCCGATCGACTGGCGCCTGGTTACGTGATCCACTCGAGGCTGGGGCCTGACCCAGCGCGTTCAGGCCGATGGTTCCTTGCCGTTCCCCCCAGGATGGTGAGAGGTGACACAACTCATTGGCAAGCGAAGCTGGGCGATCCCCGAGGGGTACATTCCCGCCGAAAGCACTGGCGACGATCCGGCCCTCGAGAGCCACGAGACGGTCTGTGTCCTCAATACGACCGACGAGGACGCCAACCTCGAGATCACGGTTTACTTCCCGGACCGTGAGCCGGTGGGGCCGTACGAGAAGTCCGTCCCGGCGTCACGGACTCGTCACTTCCGGTTCGACGCGTTCGAGGAGCCGGAGCCGATCCCTCGCGGCGAGCCGTACGCGAGCACTGTCCAGTCGGACGTCCCAGTCGTCTGCCAGCACACCCGACTCGACTCGCGACAGGCCGAGAACGCGCTGCTCTCGACGATCGCGTTCCCAGACGGCTGAATCACCGCCGACCACGACCGATCGAGAGACAGCCAAACCCAAAGGCTTGAATTCGCCGGCTCACTTCCTCGAGACAATGACCGACCCCGCCGCCTCGCCGTCCGTCCGGCGACTCGCCGACTGGGATCACGCTCGGCTCGACGCACTCGCCACAGCGCACGGCACGCCACTGTACGTGACCGATCTCGAGCGCGTCAAAGCCAACTACCGTCGCTTCAGCGCCGCCTTCCCAGCGGCCACCGTCATGTACGCCGCGAAGGCTCACACCGGCACGGCCGTTCTCGAGGCGGTGATGGACGCCGGCGGGACGATCGAGTGTGCCGCCTGGGGAGAGATCCAGCGGGCGATCGACGCCGGTGCCGATCCGAACGAGATCCAGTACACGGCGGTGAACCCACCAGCCCACGACCTCGACTATGCCGCAGACCTCGCTCGTGATCACCCCGGGCTGACGATCACCATCGGCGCCGAGGACACGCTCGAGCGGCTCGCAGACCGCGGCTACGACGGTCGGATCGCGATCCGCGTGAACCCGGGGATCGGGACGGGCCACCACGAGAAGGTCGCGACCGGCAAGGACGCGAAGTTCGGCATCCCGTCGGGGCGCGTGACGGACGTCGCCGCACGCGTTCGCGAAGCGTTTGACCTCGTCGGGATCCACGCCCACGTCGGCAGCGGCGTCCTGCAGGCCGATCTCGACGATCACTGCCGGGCCATCGCCACGGTTGCGGATCTCGCGCGCGAGGTCGGCGACGGAGACCTCGAGTTCGTCGACGTTGGCGGCGGCTTTGGCGTTCCCTACCGCGAGAACGTCGAGCCGCTCGACATCGAGGCTGTCGCCGAGCGGGTGCGTGAGGCTGTCGGCGATCTCGACGCGCAGTTGAAACTCGAGCCCGGGCGGTACGTCGTCGCGGATGCGAGTCTGGTGCTCACGCGTGTCAACACCCGGAAAGAGGCGCCCGGCTCGACCGTCATCGGCGTCGACGCCTCGCTCGCGACGATGATCCGCCCCGCGATGTTCGGCTCGTATCACCCGATCCGGAACGTCTCGGCACCCGAACGCGGGGCCGAACCAGTCGCTGTGGGCGGGCCGTGCTGTACCAGTGCCGACGTCTTCTGTACCGACCGACCGATCGCCAGCCCCGAGCGCGGCGACCTCCTCGCGATCGGCAACACCGGCGCCTACGGCTACGAACTGGCCAACCAGTTCCACTCCCAGCCCCGCCCAGCCGAGGTCGCACTCGAGGCTGGCGATACCAGGGTCGTCCGGGAACGTGAGACGCTCGCCGACGTCACCCGCCTGGAGCGATAGATGGCGTTCGACCTCGAGCGGTTCCACGCAGACGCCGTCCGCACACCCTCACACGAGTCGGTCGAGGCGATGCGGGCGTTGCTGGTCGAGAGCCTCGAGGGAGCCGGGCTCGAGCCGACGGTCGACGACTGCGGGAACGTCATCGCCGCCCGCGGCGCGGCCCCAGGCGAGGCCAGGACCCACCTCGTGTTGAACACGCACCTCGACACGGTCGCGCCACACGTGCCGTACGATCGCGACGGCGACGTGGTCCGCGGCCGGGGCGCCTGCGACGCGAAAGGACCACTCGCGGCCTTACTCGCAGCCTTTCTCGATATCGATCCGGGCGAGGGCCGACTCACGCTCGCGATCACGCCGGACGAGGAGACGCTGATGACCGGCGCCGCGGCTCTCGCCGACCGACTCTCGGCCGACGGCTACATCGTCGGTGAACCGACGGAGCTCGACGTCTGCGTCGCCGCCCGCGGCCAGTGTGAGGCCGAGATTACGATCACCGCTGAGCAGGGCCACGCGGCGAGCGTCCCCCTCGAGCGGAACGCTGTCGCCGGCCTCGAGTCGGTGCTCGGGGGGCTCCGAACGTTCGACGAGGCGTCTGACACCGAACAGTCCCCGACGCTCGGTGCGCCAAAACTCACCCCGACGAGACTCGAGGCCGGCTCGGCCCCGAACCGGGTACCAGAGTGTGCCACCGTCACCGTCGACCGGCGGAGCGTCCCGCCGGAAACTGCCGATTCGTTCGCCGCTGCTCTCCAGTCACACCTCGTCGATTACGTCCCCGAGCCACTGGCCGTCTCGGTCGAGTTGATCCGGCCGGACACGCCGTTCCCGCCGGCCTTCGAGACCGACGCCGACGACCCGCTGGTGTCAGCGCTCGAGGACACCGGTGCCGGTCCGGCGCGGGCCTTCGGCGCGGCGACCGAAGCGGGCTTTTTCGCGAGTGACGCGCCGACGGTCGTCTTCGGCCCGGGGGTGTTGGCCGACGAGAACGGCGCCGTTGCTCACGCCGAGCGGGAGTACGTCCGCCTCGGTGACCTCGAGCGGGCGGCCGACATCCTCACCGCGGCCCTCGAGCGCCGACTCGGGTAACCGAACAGTTACAGGCTGCTCCGACTCGGCTAACCCAGCGACTGCCGGCACCTGGATTTAGCACTCGCCGGTCGGAGCACGGTGTGTTCCTATGACACTGACAGAGATCGGGACGACGGAGACCGTCACGGCCGAACCGAGCACAGCAGTTGCGGACATTCTCGAGCGAATGGAAGACGAAAAGGTCGGCAGTGTGATGATTACAGACGACGATCATCTGGTCGGGATCGTCACCGATCGCAAGATCGCCATGGCCTGTCGGGACGCCGAATCGCTCTCGGACGTGACCGCCGACGAGATCATGACAACCGATCCGATCACGATCAGTGACGACGACACCCACGTCGACGCCCTCGAGCGGATGAGCCACGACGGAATCCGTCGGATTCCGATCGTGAGCGGTGAAGAGCTGGTCGGGATCGTGACCCTCGACGACCTGATTATGGCGACGGGTGACGAACTCCAGACGGCCGCGTCGGTTATCGAGAAACAGACCGGGCCGGCGTCCTAACCGACCTGCCTGCCGTTACTGTAGCTGGCCAGCGAGCACTTTGCCGGCGACGAGCACCGGATCCCAGGTCGTGTTGAACGGCGGCGCGTACGCCAGATCGTAGGTCTCGAGATCGAAGACGGTCGCACCTTCCGTGAGCGCGGCAACGACCGCGTGGCTCCGGTGGACGGCACCTTCGCCGTACTCACTGACGAGACTGGCACCGAGTAGGCGCCCCGACTCGCGATCCGCGGTCATCGTCACTGTGACGGTCCCGCCTGCAGGGTAGTAGCCGGCTCGAGAGTTGGCTTCGATCGTCCGCGTCACCGGGTCGAACCCCGCGTCGCTGGCAGTGTCGTGATCGAGAACGCCCGTGCGAGCTGCTTCGACCTCGAAGGCCTTGATCGCCGCCGTCCCAGCGACGCCACCGCCCTCGGTCGGCTGGCCAGCTACGGTCTGTCCGATGGCTCGTCCGTGCCGGTTGGCGGTGAGCGCGAGCGGAACGTAGGTCGGCTCGTCGGTCACGACGTGGGTCGCCTCTGCACAATCGCCAGCGGCGTAGATGTCTGGCGCGCTGGTCTCGCGGTACCGGTCAGTCGCGATGGCGCCTGTTGATCCCAGCTCGATTCCAGCGCCTTCGGCGAGGGCCGTCCGTGGCCGGACCCCGGTGCCGACGAGCACCATCTCGACGGGGATCCGGTCGTCGGTCGTCACCACCGCCTCGACGTGCTCGCCGCCCTCGAACGCCTGGACCTCGCTCCCGAGGTGGACGATCACGTCCTGATCGCGCAGGTGGTCTGCGACGGTTTCGCTCGTCGCCTCGCTGAACCCCGTCAACACGCGACTGCCACGCTGGAAGAGGTTCACCTCGAAGCCGTTCGCCGCGAGCGCCTCGGCCATCTCGATCCCGATGTAGCCGCCGCCGACGACCGCGACGGGGCCGGTACACTCCTCGAGGTACTGACAGGCTGGCCCGCGATCGGGCTGCTGTAGATTCTCGCCCTCTCGAGCCCGAGCGACGTACTCGCGGAGTTCCGACCCGTCGCTCATCGAGCCGAGCGTG
>LKMJ01002078.1_pt1 | contig 18233 bp, 24 predicted proteins | sample 643391 | NCBI WGS metagenome assembly LKMJ01 (sample SAMN04112250, study PRJNA286221) | soda lake metagenome | biome: soda lake; feature: Kulunda Steppe; material: water; isolation source: sample PL-Br10 brine of Picturesque Lake | place: Russia: Kulunda steppe | collected 2010-07 | reverse complement strand
TTTTCTTTTCTGGTGAAGGGGCTTTTCTTCCCAAGTGGCCCCTTCTCCTTCATTGATGTGAGGAGCTTTTTGCTGCTTGCGTAGTTTTCTTTTCTTTTCTTTTCTTTTCTTTTCTTTTCTTTTCTTTGTAGGAAAGGGCCAACTAACTCAGAATTCAGGTCTATGGGTGGCAGCATGACCTGATTGTGTGTAAAATGAGGTGCATGTTCTTTTTCACTGCCAAGACTGGTTTGTGTGCTCTCTCAGAAAGAAGTATTTGTTCCTTTTTCTCCCTTCCTGCCAGCCCTTTTCTGTGGGGCCCCCTTACATTTTGCATGCCTTGCCTAGTCTGACTGCCTTTGATTTCTCTTCTTGACGGCAACAAAATCTGCCATTTTATCTCGGACATCATGGATCATTTTTGGCTGACGAAGACCAGCAACGAACCAATCAGCCCAACGACCAGGCTGGTGCTTAGCCCTAACTTGTAAACCAGAATTTGACCTTACCAAATACTCGCCAGTGAAGTAGCCTCATGCTCTGGTCCTTCTGACCTGGGCGCTGACTCTGATCTGCTCTATTTTGGGCCTACTAGGCCTTTAGTAAAGGGGAATGGAATTAGCCTTCACTGACAATACCGCAAGACTTTTTTCTTCAAGAAAGTTTTGCTGCTTGCGTAGTTTTTTCTTTTTCTTTTCTTTTAGTGGATGCGCAACAACCACTATGAAGGTGCCCATGTGGTGCCACCACCACCAAGCCGTCCACGCATCTGTAAAAGAAGCAGAGTTTTTTATGCAAAGGTCTATGGCAGCCTTACCCAAGACAATATGCCAGAACATGAACGAATTTGTCATGCTGAGAGACTGCTGCACCCAAACTAGACTCGTAGCATGGCCAAAACATCTGTCTGCTTGGTGTACACTGTCGCTGTCCGCAGCCAGTCCACACACCACATTTGCTCAAATACAGCAATAGCTGAACTGACAATGGGATCAAATACTCCTCCAACTGACTCAACCGACCTCCAGGTCACAATGCAGCATAAGTCTGGCACTGCGTAAGTCTCGCACGCGTGACAAGTTATAGTGATGTTTAGCAACCTGCTGGTACATAGGATTGGTGCGTGGCCTAAAAACGCGTGCCATCTTCTCGCTGAAAGAGTTCCACAGCTCCACTTCTTTATAGACAACTGCATGCATGCAACAGGACTCCTCAGAGGACTGCTCTTAGCCTTTGTATTCTATGGGGACAGGCACACACAGGCACACACATACATGCGCATGAACATACACTAACACGTACCCAAGCCAATCTTGCACATTTTGCGTCTTTGTGTACTTGAGCTGCACAATGCACTCTTTGTGCGCCCGCTCCCGCGCATGACAAGAATGAGAGACACAGGAAATGGTGGACACTCAGTATGCTGCATGGCTTCACTTCAAGTGACCAATGCAAAAGTGCTCTCGGTACCCTGGAGCATATTCCTTACCTGTGAGTTTACTGCCAGCGGACATCAAGAGACTTATTTTCTCATCTGCCTCATTTACTTTTATTCCTAACTTAAAGTTGTATGCAATATCTCAACGCGATCTTACACCTTGAGGTTCAGATTGAGCCAGGGGTGGCTTGGAAGGAGTGTTGGGGACTAGGTCCTTTCCTGCTCAGGGCCTAACACCCATGCCCTTCAGCTAAACTCAATAAATCATGCTGACTGTGTCGGCCATGCTGGCTAACCAAATCGAGCTTTGCCTTTATCCATCCTTTACAATTCTCGAGCACGCGGCGGGGCACCTGCGATGGAAAGTCGACTATCCACCCTCGCAACTCGTGGGTTAGGGGTTCAAACCTCACTGGAGGCTCACTACTGGGTAAGCTACCCTCGTTCGGCGGATACAGCTTTAAAACCTAGACCATCCTTCACAACAATTGGCACCAGCCTCATTACTGGCATGGCTACTTCACAACCAGTGCGACTCGTTTTGTTGAGCAAGGCATGGAAGTGATCTACGCATGCCATGTGGATGATTGTACAAAGAGAACGAAAAAGTAGAGAACTACTAGTCTAGTAGACAAGTTAAAACTCTGGTGCATATGTTGACTGTCTAGTACACTTGAGCAAAACCTGTCCTACACCTACTGCTCTGCGCACAGTGCGTCATGCCGCCTGAAATGGAGACCCTGAGCTTTATTTCTGCTCAGCTGGCTGCGGAGGAGCCGGCCCAGTCGTCGCTTCAAGCGTTTCATCTACGAGCTTCGAGTCCACGCACACTACCTTGGCCTTGTCGCAGCTTATCTGTAGCACCGCATACAGCACAACACAACGCAGTTGTCACAAAGTACTGAATTGTGGATGCGCAGTTGAGGGTTGCAAACCGGAGAACTGTCCATATTGCAAGGAAGGGCTCAAACTGTGCCACACTTCAACAGAGGGCAAGCACGGTCCTATGGAATGAGCAGATTGAGCATGCGATGATTCCTTGGCAAAAAGAAATGATGTGTTTATCATGAACCGCAAAGGGAGAGCCGCATTGAAAGCAACAACAAGCCCATGGGACGTATCCATTGCTTGAATGGGCAAAGCAAGTTGGCATAATTCATTGAAAAACCAGCCCTGCAATGCTTTATTTTAGGACACCTTCTTTACAGAGCCACCTCATAAGCAGGAGAAGCCACATAAAAACTATCATAGTAATCAAAATGAATGTAGCACATAAACATAAAATGTCCTCCCTTTCAAGTTCCCTGCCCTAGGCCACAAGCCGTCTGTATTAAGCTGTCCTAACTTTCATGATGCACAAGACGCTGCTTCTTGGAAGCCAGGTAGCAGGTTTTGACGATTGCAAGCGGCAGAGCCTCACCTCAAGTGCCCTTTTCCTTGATTGGTGTAGGGAGTGTTTTCACTGCCTACCTACTTTTCTTCCTTCTTCTTGTTCTTCTTGCAAGCGGCAAGGGCCTCACCTCATGGGCTGCATTCAAGGAGCCACCTCCCGAGGGGCTGAGCCGGAACACCACGTTCTCTAGGGTGAATTGCCACACCTGAAGGGAAAAACAACCCCAAGCAAATCAGTTGTGTACACCACTTGCCACAGCCTTCAAGCAAGTCCTCCTGCACAGGCTTCCATTCAGACACGTAGAAAACAGCCTCAAGAACTTCTTGGTGCACCCATTCCAGCATTCAGCTGGAAGCGGGTCATTCCCTCACTGTGCCCCAACAAGCAAGCGCCGGGCGTGTTGTGTGAGGAGGCAGTGACGCCGTCAAGTACGTGCTCATGCTATCAGGTGTGCAACAGGCATCCTGTGCCCATGGCCAGGGTTGCCGGTCGCACATGAGACGAGACTGGGCAGCAGGCCCAATGGCGCTCATGGTGGCGCTCATGGTGCACCATATCTCTAAGCAGGGAGTCCCGTCCAGCGAGACAGCCTGGCGGGCGCAGCCCTGGCGGGGCACGCATGCACTACCCTGCCAGCCCCATGATTTTATGTTTCTATCAGAGGCTTGTGCGAGGCGTAAGGTGCAAGTGACGGCAGCAACCGCATGGTGCACTTGGGCCTAGGCAGCAAACGCATGGTGCAACAAGATGCTCATGCTGCAGTGCGGCTGCGCTGCATCCAGCCGCATCTGCTCTGCCTGCTACGTGTGGGTGGAGGCAGGGGCACATTTGCACTGCCTGCTACGTGGGGGTGGCACCCACATTGTCAAAGTAGCGGTAGTGCTTGAGGTTGGCTTTGATGTGGGCCCTGCCTGTGACGTGGTTCCGCAGCGCCTCTAACATGGACTGCGTGTGCACAGGAATTGTTTAAACTTGGTCAGTGCAAGTGTGGCTGGCTTTGACACAGGCCCTGCCCGTGGCATGGTTTCACAGTGCCTGGCAGGTACCAGTGGGCAGGTTGGGTATGCATGTGCATGAGCATGAATGTGTATTTGCACAAGTATGCCTGCTGTTCTCTGGTGTGTTTGTTATTTGGTTGTTGGTGGTGGTTGTGCAGGTGTTATGCTGTAACATCGCTGTGCGCCGCTGTTCTTGTTACTGCTGTTGTTGTGAGGTTCTGTGCGCGTTTCTACGTGCCTGTGCTTTTGCATGTGTGTCTATGATTGCATGTGCTCTCTTGTACGTGCGTGCATGTGCGCATGCGCAAGAGCATGCAGCTCCGTGCTAGCACATGTGTGCAAACCCTGCTGTGATTCTTATCAGCAATAAGATCGGGTTCAACATGGTGCATTTATGGTAGTAGGGTACGCTGCAGGCGAACTTTAGGTCTGGCACTGAAGCTTAGCTCTCCCACCTGATCAAACTGGGTGACGATAGATTGCGCAAGATCAGCGGGCAGTTTCTCCTGCTCAATCATCTCCTCCAAGGCTGCGAAGCACAGGGCGTTGCAAGCATCTGAGCATGGCCGAGGGTTGAGCCTTTTATGAAGAGAGTAACACCCAGTCTAATGTGCAAGCTGTGAGCAGCGTGACACAAGCGCCCCAGCAGACAGCAAAGCATTTGCTCATTCCACTCACCCTCCACGAGGCAGTCTGACACGAAGTGAATACAAGGCGCCAGTACATGGAAAAGACGGGTCGGGGTCAGCCTCAACACGCATACACAACGGCAAGGAACCCATCTGGTGCATGACATGGACCCATCGACATGCCCAGTGCTCACCTCCCATCATGGTCTGCCTGTACAGTTGAAAGCTCATGCTGTCTGGTGCTTGCAAAGGGGAGGGCACTGTACTTCCTGAACTCCCCTTTCCTCAGAGGTCCCCAGTGGGGATGCGCTACACTCAAGTTCCAGACATGCAACTGATCAAAACCAGCAGGACTGGCGTTTGAAATGGATCGAAAAAGGAGAAGGAAGTAAACTAAATTACGTCAAGCTGTCGGGCGGGAACTCAGCAATCCAGTCTTTCGACGCACCTTCTAAATAAATCCGAGGAGCCAAGCACTCCATCGAAATGGCTGCCATGGCGTCTATCCTGTCCAAGAGCACCATGGTGCCTAAGGTCGGTCTTTGTCCCCGTTTTCCCATCGTCTATCATGCCCAAGTCCCCGACGATGGCGATGGCGAGCCTGCCTGCCTGCCTCGCAAGCGCGTCAAATCGCCGCGGTGGCCCCGATGCTTTTCTGCAGGTGCTGCAGAGCCGGGCCTTGCCCATTGTTGGCCGCCCAGCACTGGTGAACCGCCAGAGGCTGTACAGCGCAGTCAGGGCGCAGGCCAGCCCTGCCGAGGTCGCATCCTTCGTCAATGAGCAGAAGGTAGGTGGGGTTTGGGCCGTGAACCGTGGTGAACTGTGCCCGTGTCACTCTCAGCGCGTGTCACTTATCCTTTACTCATCTCTCTGCCACCTTTGTCCCACAGGGCGCCAAGGACTCTCTGGAGTACCGTGTCTTTTTCAAGCAAGGCTGTGAGTGCTGTTGGGGTCCCCTCCCTGTCTGCCTGCCAGGCTGCACGCGCACAAGGTATCATTGCATAAGCATGTTAGGCAACACCCAGTCGGGCATCCATAGAAGTACTTTCTGGAACGGCTTTTAGATTGGATCCCTGCTTGTGCCACCACTCGTTCACATGTGCCTCCTTGCCCATACTTGCGCCAGCCTCCGCTTTTGCGGGAACACACCCCAAAACGCCAGTGAAGCTGTTCTTTGACCAACAGTACGTTGCATCTGTGCATGCACAGCCAAGACCATCTCCCCCTGGCACGAGATCCCTCTCTTCGCTGCTGACGGCAACTTGCATTACATCTGCGAGATCCCCAAGGAGACCAGCGCCAAGATGGAGGTTGCCACTGTGGGTGCATGTGCCCTCTATCGGGGTGCACGCTGAACAATCATTGCCCCCAGGGGCTTCCCAAATCAAGCATGGACTTGGGCCTCTGTCATGGTATCATCATGTCTTATCACTGATATTTTTTACATTGCTGTTTTATCCATTTTTAGTGCGAGGGTGCGGGTCTCTGCGGGCGCATGCGAAGAGGAATTGGCCACGGCCTACTGTTATGGAATGGAACAATGGTTATGGAACCATGCACCCACAGGCCACATGTGTCATGAAGCACAGCTACACACGTATGTCAATATTCTGAAGGTCATTTGTACAGTATGCTGTTGTGGCACGAGATGAGCAGGACTTCCTCACCCCAGTCATTCGTCAATGCAACTGTTGCACTTGTTGCAGGATGAGGAGTGCACACCTATCAAGCAGGATGTGAAGAAGGGTAACCTTCGATTCTACCCCTACAACATCAACTGGAACTATGGTCTGCTGCCCCAGGTGGGTGAAGCTTTGCCGTTTTCATGCTGCAGGCCTCTGTTGGATGCCTGCACTGATGGAATATTGAGGTCTTCCAGCACAAGCTCACATGGGATCATCTTTATGCAATGCATGCAGACTTGGGAAGACCCTGGCCACAAGGACACCCAACTGGATGCAGCTGTAAGTCTGAGCCGCTGGCGCTCTGATGCGCTAGGTAAAAGGAAGTTGACGTGTATGCCCTGCAAATCAAGTTTGAGGCCAGCAGAGCAGATGCTCTAGGCCCAGCCTTACTGAATCCTGCACCAATAAAAGGGTGGAGGGCAGGAGGGAGAGAAAGTCGGGTAGATCTTGCAACTGGTCAGCCAAACGGCCTCATAGCTGGGTGCCTCTTTGTCTGAACACATGACCATCCGTTTTTGTGGCCATCTTTGGCACGATTGATTTCTTGCTGTTGCTCACTGTTTTGCTGCATGTGGGTTCCTGCTGTTCAAGCATAACGTGACGCACTGCACCTGAACTGCTTCCCAGGGTGACAACGACCCAGTGGATGTTGTGGAGATAGGCAGCGGTGTGCACCGCCAGGGTGGTGTGTACAAGGTGAAGCTGCGCCATGTGGAACTTGCCCGATTTCTTCCAAGAGTTAGGGCAGCATTGGGAACTTCTGGGCAGGCGCTGTTTAGTTGTAAATTTGTCTCCCATGTATACTGTCAGCTTGGAGGGCAAACTGGGCTCGGTGGTATGGTCTGCTTGCTGCAGTGTCTTCGTGAGGGGTGCAAGGGTACCCGCTCGCCCCTGCTTCTGCACCCTGCTGGTGTTGTGCAAGCATTCGAAAGACAGCAAGGTGACAGAGTGCACCCTGTGCAACGCTACAGGTCAAGCCCCTGGGTGTGTACGCCATGATTGACGATGGTGAGCTGGACTGGAAGGTCATTGCGATCTCCCTGGATGACCCCAAGGCCGACCTCGTCAACGATGTAGCAGATGTGGAGAAGTGAGTCCTTCTGGTCCTGACACTGTGTCCACGTCCAAACTCATACTTGCTGGTGATGGGCATGTGGGTGCAAGGCTGTTTGGCAGCCCAGCCCGTGGGTGCGATGCCAGGTAGGTTAGGGCTCGGGCTTGCAAGAGCAGGCAATGTGTTTTTGACGGTGCGCTTTAAACTGAGTATGTTAGCATCCTGCAGTTTGGCGTGCAGGCTTGTGAGATCTTTCAGGCGTAGCCTCCTTGGGGCCCGACGTTTTTGCCAACTGCTGGCCCTGCTTGTGCGTGGTGCCTGCCTGCGCAGGCACTTCCCTGGTGAGCTTGAGAAGGTGCTAGTATGGTTCCGTGACTACAAGATCCCCGATGGCAAGCCCGCCAACAAGTTTGGCTACGACAACAAGTGCATGGACCGCGCCTTCACAGAGAAGGTAGGTGTGAAGAGCCTGGCCCCCGATCCATGGCATTGCCTCAACAGAGAAGGTAGGTTGGGTGTTGGATAAACCAAGAGCCTGGCCTCCAACCCATGCCAGAAACGTGTGAGGCAGGTGCGCTAAGCTAAGAGCCTGTGTCCTACCCATGGCATGTTGAAAACGCATGAGGCACAGCTGAGCTGGCAGGGCGAGTCCATGCAATGATCTGTGAGGTTTTCAGCTGGCAGAGCTCAACTAAATCCTTTTTGCCAGCAGAGGCCATGCGTGAAGCGTGTAGGAAACTGAGCAGAATCCAGGGCGGTCTGACCAGGGTGAGGGTAGGTGCATCCAGCAGGGTGCAGTGCAATATGAGCCCTGCCTGAAGTCAGCGAGCAAGTTGACAGCTGGCGTGGCTCTCCTGGAGCTTAAGGCTGTGTGTGCATGGTGGCAGAGGGATGAACAAAGACAACAGGCGGCTCGACCCCATAAGGGTGTTCTCGCCCAGTCTGCTTTGCAGGCAGTGACGGTCTTTCAACTGTGGCCGCCTGTTATCCTGCAGGTCATCAAGGAGACCCATGAGGCGTACATTGCCCTCAAGTCGGGCAAGCGTGCCAACTCTGAGGAGCTGTCCCTTGTTTAAGAAGCTTATTCTTATCTCGCTGCTGCTGCAATTATGCAGTACCGTGATTCCAAAAACTCTCGGACCATGTGCGCGCGCGTCCTGTTGTTTACTGCTCTTCAACTCCTTTCCTATTATGTTCTTTGTTTGATTGCCCCTCGCAAAGAGCATGCTCCCCACATGGTCCTCTACCCCAGGATGATAATGAATAGGCACCATCCTGCATCCTTCCAGGTTGGATGAGCTTGTGATTACTAATCACTGATAGGCTATCAACATCTTGAAGGGGAGGTCTGGAGTAGCCTTGATCTCAATGTATGCGGTCAGCTCTGGAAGGCTCATGGGCTGCCAGGTGCTTGCACCAGCTGAAGCACGAAAGAAAAAGTTAGGGTTAAACTACAAGTTAGGGTTAAACGCCAGCCTCGCCATTTGTGGCTGGCTGGTCATCGTCAGCCAAACAATACTCCATGATGTCTGAGAAGGAATGGTGAACTTTGTTATGCCGGCGAGAAGTTTACAAGTTTGACCTTCAGCCAGATGCCGGCGACTCGCCTTCTCGGAGATGGGAAGCCAAACATAGGTTAGGTCAGGTTACCTAGCTGTACCTGCCGAACGAGGGCAGCTTGAAGCCAAGCATGGTTGCAACCAAAACCAACAAAAGGAAAGCAAGGTTGTGATCTGAAATATAGGCGCAGCATTCCAGGCACTCATGCACGCAGTGGCCTTGTACGGCGCCCTGGCCTTGTACGGCGCACAAGGCCAGGGCTTTGGTGTCTGCTTGGCTTACAATGGTTACAAGAAAAGGCCCTCAGTCAGGAAGTGCGACTGCTAGCCTGCTCATAGAGAACTATCAGTGCATGAAGGAAGAAATAAAGCTGTTTGTTTTCCTGGCCCAGCAAAGCAGACACACTGTTGAAGCTTGTAGAAGGAAATAGGGAAGCATAAGCCCTGCGGAGAGAGACCACGTGTGGATGGGTGCAGTGAAAAAGGACTTGTTGCTCATCTTGTACATCATGAACATTACACAAGTCACAAGTAGGGGAGGCATTGTGAGTCCAGGTCACAGTTTCAATTTATAGAGTGTGGGCACGATGTCTGAAGCGAGCTACACTGCAAATGATGTCATGAGGAAGATCAAGAAGCATGTATCTAGGAATGGTGTATGGCGAATGTGTGACCAGGGCCCTCTTGGTAGGGAGGGCGCACCATTGGTGGTAAGTTGAGCGTTTCGTCGGAATGTTGTTTTTCATTACCAGACTGATTGCAATTGGTTACCTGGTAATCAGAGCAGATGTGGTTACAAGAAACCTTGATTGCAATGCGGATCCTCACTGACCCCCCCTTTTCTTTTCTGGTGAAGGGGCTTTTCTTCCCAAGTGGCCTCTTTTCCTTAATTGATGTGAGGAGCTTTTTGCTGCTTGCGTAGTTTTTCTTTCTTTTCTTTCTTTCTAGGGGAGCTGCGCACCATCATAAAAGAGAGGGGGCAGATTGCTGGTGTAAGAGTTGAAGCACATCATCTTAGACTTTTGTGTATTGACAGTGAGAGACTTTCTTTGTGCATACGCTCGTAGTTTGTTCAACATGGTCAGCATGTGGTTAGGGTCGTTGGACACGAGGCAGAGGTCATCTGCGAACCGCATGTGGGTCACCAAAAATTTGGAGTACCGGTTAGCGCACCTTTCACCCCGTCTGCAACGCTATCAATGTCATTCAAGTGGATGGCGTACAGCAGAGGGGAGAAGGGACATCCTTGTTTAACACCGGAAGATGGCTGTACAGAAGCTGTCTTATCCCCATCCAATAATGTATATTCATCAGCATGGTACAAGTCTTTCAAGATGGTCAGGTTACAAAGTCTCTTAGCCTGTTTGAGATACTACAGGGGGTGCGGAAGAGATGGTGGTGCCTGATGCGCAAGTTTGCCAAGCCAGCACTCGGGCAATCTAAGAGGACATGCTCTTCATCTTGCTTACATTGCCAGTTGCATTTAATGCAGAGTTTGAGCTCATAAGGAACTCTGTGCTCGTGTTGCCAGAGCTGCTCAATATTCAAGTCGTGACCAAAGAGTCTGAGTCTGGAGAGAGCGCGCGAAACATGGTTAGGGATATTGTGCCGTAGGTATGAAAGGAGAGTTGGTTTGGTTGCATGTTTCTGATCATCCCACCAGCCAGTCTGACTCCCTATTGTCACTCCAAAATGGGTGTGATATGTCCTCATGACTCTGCTGGAAACATGCGCATCATGTGGACAAATCTGGTCCAGGTCTCTCCATTCCCGTATGGTTTGCTTATGCAGCAAACCATTGTTTAAAGTCACTTATGTTGATTTTGGAATGGCTCATAATAGCAGAGATGTGCATCTCGGCTCCAGGTGTTTTGCGAAGAGCATAGACCTCAAATGTCCAACTTCCTTTTCTGTGTGCCAGCCGTAAGTCAGCTTCATTGATCTTGCTCAGCAAGGCATTGTTGGTTGTCGAAAGGCTGTTCCAGAAGCGAGCAACGCAGTGGAACCAGTAGAAGTACAGAGGCAGCTGACCTGTCTCTCTTAGAAGGCAATGTGTCTTCGTGTTTCGTTTCACACCCAATAGCATCTTTTGACTATGCTTTCATGCTTTTTTGTATCTATGACTTAGCTCTTATGCTTTTATAGTGCATCAGGGGCCCTACTAGTAGAAACAAGATTGAGTTGAGTGGGTGACAACCAACGGCTACTGTCTGCAAGACCGCAGCATAGCCTTAGTGAAGCCATAGCGTGCAACCCTTTTCTTCATGCATGAAGTACAAGTACTATACGTATTTATAGTCCTAGGTATAGTCATAGATACACAGATCATAACAAATGACTATGATGTATGGTCATAGATACACAGATCATAGCAAACGAGGGATATGGTAACTATCAATATTGCTCAGTTAGCCCCCTCTGGGTAATTTGAAGGGGGGACAGTACAGTGCAGGTGCCCTGGAAGATAAGCAAGCTACATTCCCTGCTGCCGGCCATTTAACATTGGTGATGGAAGAGCAAGGCAAAGGAAGCTGACTGACAAACAAAGAAGCACAAAATGTTGGTGCTTAGCTGCGCCCTCCTGGCATGCCCTCCAAGGCACTGAAGAGTACACTTACACGTAGGCAGGATCCTGCCGGACTCCCTTCTTCGGAGTGTAAACAAAGATGGAGGCAGCCATGCATATGCCAAATCTTGCTTGACGACTCCCTCCTACCCCCCCTTAGCGTTAGTGTTTCTATTGTCCATACAACAACATGTCCCTTCCCCTCAGAGCATAACGTCAAAGCATGGAGGCACAAATTCAGTTATATCAAATATAAGAACTCGGATGGTCGGATCCGTCTGTTCAACAAAACGGTTTTGTGAACTTCTCGCAGCGTTTTGTGACGCTTCAGCATTTCAAACGTTTTGAAAGTAAACATGTAGGCACTTTGTTATGTAATTTTATCATGCTGATGGTTTCCCCGGAGACTTCGCGTTTGTTTTGGGGCGCGGGAGGGCCGTCTCCAGTGGCGCATCACCGCTTGAAGATTAGCCAGGGGCGTTCTATCGGCACCTTATAGACCTGAACCGCTCCGGGTCGGGTAGGTCCAAAGCACTTAAGACGCTGACTCTCCAAAACGTACACAGTGCTGTACTTTCCTGCCATGTCTTTTCTTTCCTTCCCTGCCCTCTCCTTTTTCAAGTTCCCCTTTGCATTCATACTAGTGCTTCACCTGCTAAGACTCCAATGTTGACAACCACCGTGCTTCACCCGCTAACTCCAATGTTGACAACCACCACTAGAACAGTTCTATTGGACTTCACATTCCGACACATACCTGTACTTGCAAACAAGGGCGTTCAAGCGCACATGCGCACACACACTCACACACACACACACACACATACACGCATGTGCACACGTGCACACGCGCGCACACTCACGCACATGTGTGCATACATATGCGCACATGCACACACACATGTGTGCGCACAAACATGCACATACACACATGCACTCACACATTTGTGGACTCATCTACACATGCATACGTACAGACATGCGTATCCATATGTACCCTATCACACGCACACGCACAAACACATGCCCGCGTACACAAGAGCACACACGCATGCTCATGTACAAACACTTCCACGCACATTTACCTTGGCGCATTCACTTTCACCCACATGCATACACGTACATGTGCACAAACACGAGCACACGTATGCCTTGTAATGGGACACTCTTACACATATACGCTTTGCACATGCAAGCTTGCACGCACATGTACGAATGCGCCCACAAACACTCATTTATAAACACACACGTGCACGTGCGAGCAAGCGCATGCATGTGCGCGCATAACAGCCTTTTGCATGTGCGTGCGCACACTTGCACATGCACCTACACTTATCACAAAGCACTTGCAATGCTCTTTGAGAGGTCGGCAGTGAATGACCTTCAAGCGTTCAACACAAGTATGGATGAGAGGTTGCTGTAAATGCGTTCCATGGGTACTAGGCGTGTTCAGGCAAATTTTGCAGGTTGAGAATACTGTTCAGGTGGGGTTCAGGCTAGAGAAATCAAAGCACCCGCATGCTGGGCATTCGGTCCTGAACATGGATGTGCAGCTGCGGTTCTGGACCAAGCGTGTCCATCAAATGCTGCCAACTTTGGGCCGTGGCATCTTCCTTGAAAGCATTCCAGCAGCGCCTCTCTGCTTTGGCTCCCTCGTCCCCTGCCGCTCAGCCAAGGCGTCCGGCTGTGCTTCCAGCTGTGCTGTAGCAAAAGATCTCAGTGTAAGCAGGGTGAGCTCACAAGACCCACTGTGACTGTTTTTGCCATCTGCAGGACCTGCTGACGTACAGTAACGCTCATCAGCCTCGCTCACCAGTGACCAAACCTTTGAGCCAGTCACCATGGTCTTCGAGTTTGCCTCAAGGATGCTGGCAAACAGGAGGTGAGACCAGGGGGCTGACTGCATTGGACGCGCTCGTTGCGTGAGCAGGACCTGGGCGTGGCCTGCGGTAAGGTGCCTGAGCTTAACACCTGCTCTTTGTGCATGTCTGTCGCGCAGGTCTCAAAAGGTCATGCCTATTGATGAGGCTGGTGAGTATAATTGCAAGGGTTGATGAGCATGCACCATGCAGCAAGGTTGACGCGCATCAGTGTGAGTGGTGGACAGGGGAGCTGCATGAGCTTCACCAGGCCATTCCTCTGTTGGGCAGACAGGTACACCTTAGTTGGCATGTCAGTCAGTGCATGGTTGGTCGACACTTGAAACCCACATGACCCGGCAGTCTCCGTCCAGGCGAACATGTTCCCTGTACCTTGAGTGCTAGAGGATGAACACAGCAGGGAGTATCGTGCATGGGGAAACGTTCTGTTAGCAGGGGAACAAATGGCTCTAAGAGGGATACAACAGACTGGTTCAAAGAGGAATTCAACAAAATGGTTCAAAATGGTTCAAAGAGGGATTCAACAAAATGGTTAAAAGAGAAATTCATTTGGGCAAGCAGCATCGGAGGTGCTGCCGTGCTAGGATGCCTGCTCTAGCCGCCCAGCCCTCAATCTCTACTCTCCCATGCAGACTTGTGACTTATTATTATTATTGTCTTCCCTGGTGTTCACCTTGTCTTTGCCATACAGACACGTTCTTCGGGATGCCAGACCTGTTCAACCAGATTGAGGAGTCCTACTACCCCACCCAGTGCGCCCATGGCTGCCTGGCTCTCCGGTGAGCGCACCTGCGTGTGTGTGGTGTTTCTATGTGTGTCTGCAGTGTGTATTCATGTGTGTGTGTGCGCAGCACCGCGACACTCGAGAGTGCATCATACGTCACACCACCCTGTGCATGCATCACACCACGCACCCTGTGGTGGCTGCGCCACACCTCAACGACTTGGAGGCTGGGCGTCCCTGTTGCTGCACATGCCAGCCCCTTTTCGGGTGGCCCTACTGACCAAGCACCCTCTTGCTGTGCTTACCGTGGGTGCCACACCCTCTTGCTGTGCTTACCGTGGGTGCCACACCCTCTTGCTGTGCTTACCGTGGGTGCCACACCCTCTTGCTGTGCTTACCGTGGGTGCCACACCCTCTTGCTGTGCTTGCCGTGGGTGCCACACCCTCTTGGCAAGCACGTGCGCGGAGCGTCGCAGCCTCCGCAACCAACTGCGACACAGCAACCCGTCAAGGTGTTGGAAGCCCTTGCTGGCTGCTGTGCTGTGCACTTGTGTGCTGACACACGGCTCTCAGCCGCCGGCCTGCCCCCACAAAGAAGGTGCCCCTGCATCATCTCTGTGCGGTCCTTGTTACCGTCAACCTTGCGGTCCTTGTTACTGTCAACTTTAACATCCACGCGCCCCCCCGCACGCGCAGCGTCCCGGAGCCGCCCATCTACGCGCCCCCTGCCATCGTCAACATCTCCAAGGACGGCAAGGTGGCGGCCGTGGGCGGCAAGGACGTGGAGCTGTTCCTGTGGAGCACTGAGACCGGGGAGCTGCTGAGCACGCTGCGCGGGCACGAGACCACGTGGACCGGCAGCAACAACAACACATTCTTTGTGACCACACAGGAGGACTCCAAGGTGGGCACGCGCGCAGACGTGATTGCATGCGTGCACGCCTGCGTGTGTGTGTGCGTGTGTGTGTTATGTGCACGCGTTGTGTTGTGTTCATGTGGGCGGGAGCCCGCCCTTGTGTGCGTGTGTACGCTTGCGCCGGCGTGTGCTGTATGCGTGTGCAGGCGCGTCTTCACGCATGAAGAGTCAGTCCCTGCCCCCACCCCACCCCTTGACGCCCTGCCCCTCTGCAGGTGGTGGTGTGGGACCAGCAGAAGATCCAGCAGCGCACGCTGCTGGGCCACCCAGAGGAGGTGCTCACCTGCTGCTCCATCTCGCTGGATGACGAGTACGTCGTGGTCGGGGGCCTGGAGGGCTCGCTGTACTCCTGGGACGTGCGCACGTGAGTGCCTCGCCCCCCGCCTTCCGCATCTTAGCCTGCACTGCGTGCGTGCAAGCGCGGATGCCGTTGTGCTGCTGGGATTTTGCGCACGCATGTCCCCCCCCCGCCCCTGCGTCAGCCTGCGCGCCGGCAGTGCAGGCGCGCGTGCGGTTGCCTGTTAGGGGAAAGCAGGCAGCATGTGCATGTGCATGTGCATGACTGGGCGCAACCACACTTGCGCGCAATGCGCAGCTGTGTGTCTGCGGGCTGCCGCAGCAGAGCAGCCAACTCCTCACGCTCGCGATGGCGGCAAGGCCCATGGCGACCATGGCGCCACTGCATGCGACCATGGCGCCACTGCATGCGACCATGGCGCCACTGCATGCGACCATGGCGCCACTGCATGCGACCATGGCACCACTGCATGCGACCATGGCACCACTGCATGCGACCATGGCGCCACTGCATGCGACCATGGCACCACTGCATGCGACCATGGCGCCACTGCATGCGACCATGGCACCACTGCATGCGACCATGGCACCACTGCATGCGACCATGGCGCCACTGCATGCGACCATGGCGCCACTGCATGCTGGCCACTGGTGCCTTTACCGACAGGTGTTGACCCTAGGGTAAACGGGTCAGCTGATGCTGACCCAGGGGTAAGAATTATAGGGGCGTATATACATGTGGGAGGAAGCCTGGCAAGGTGCTCTGCCATGCCGCGCGGGGCAGATGTTGTGAGTCCGCTATTGATGTGCTGTCCCTCATACCATGCTGCTCCCTGCTTCCCACGATGCACTGCTTTACACTGCGCTCGCTGCCCTCAAACGCCTGACTGCACTGCCCCCCACACTGCGCTGCACCCCACGCTGCCCTGCTCCCCACAGCGGTATGGAGAACAATGTGTTTTACGGAGGCCACTATGGGCCGGTGCTCACAGCCATGTGCTTCCGCATGCCCGACGACTCACACATCATTATCAGCTGTGGCAAGGTGCGTGCTGCCTGCGGCGGGGTGAGCGCTGAGCGCGTCAGCACCTACTGCTCCAGCAGCGACTGTGTGCATCATATGCCGTGGCCTGCCTGACCCAGGGCACAGTGCCTGACCCCTAGGGGCAGCGACTGTGTGCATCATATGCTGTGGCCTGCCTGACCCTGGGCACAGTGCCTGACCCCTAGGGGCAGCGACTGTATGCATCATATGCTGTGGCCTGCCTGACCCAGCACACAGAGCCTGACCCCTAGGGGCAGCGACTGTATGCATCATATGCTGTGGCCTGCCTGACCCAGCACACAGAGCCTGACCCAGTGCTTCGTGCCAACAGACAGCGTGAGCCCTGGCAGCAGAGTGCATGGCTTCAGAGTCCATGCCTGTGCCCATGCCTGCCTGACCCAGCGCAAGGTGCCTCCTGACGCAGCGCAAGGTGCCTCCTGACGCAGCGCAAGGTGCCTCCTGACCCAGCGCAAGGTGCCTCCTGACGCAGCGCAAGGTGCCTCCTGACGCAGCGCAAGGTGCCTCCTGACGCAGCCGCTGCAGGGTGTGTTGCTGTTGCATGCCCAGCGCACGCCCCCGCAGCTGATGTCTTGGCAGCTGAGGGAGGCAGCGCCACGCATGCGTGCCGTGTGCATGTAGGAGGACAAGCGCATTGTGGTGTGGGACGTGGCCACGGTGAAGCAGCTGTACGCCCTAGAGGTTGACGAGCTCAAGGACGCCAGAAACTTGGGATACCATGTCAGCAAGGAGAAGATGCAGGTGGGCGTGCACGTGCGCGTGTGTGCCCGCTTGATCGATGGATTGCAGTCAGCATCCCATCCGCGCCCTTGCTCTTCGTGGGCCCTTGCCTTCTTTCCTGTGTGGTTGGAGGCCTCCCCCAAAGGGTATCTTCTTACTCCTCTGGGAAGTAGGCTGTCTTGGGCTGTCTAGGGATGTGTTGGGCTGTCTTGGGCTTTCTCAGGATGTCTCAGGCGCAGCAGCAGGGCAGTCGGGTCCACGGGCCTGCTGCCAGACCCTAGGCGGCTGGCCGTGCACTTGCCAACCTCTGCCCTGGCGTCTCGCAGCAGCTGCTCTTGAAGCCGCTGCTGTTGGAGGAGCCAGGCCGCTGTTAGGGCTCAGCGGCTCCGCACGCGCTTGTGTGGTGTGGGAGCAGCGGCGCAGGGGGCCCTGGGGTAGCAGCTCGCCCTTGCAAAGTGCTTTGAACAAGTTCACAAAGAGCTGCAAGGTCACAAAAGGTTGCAAAAGGTGTAAGGTCACCAAAGATTGCATGGTCACAGAAGGTTGCAAGGTTTAAAAAGGCTAAAAAGTTGCAAGTTTACAGGGTTATGGTGGTCTGCCAGCCTGGACATAAGGCTTACTGATTTGTGGCTGGTCACAGTTTTGTTTTTGCACAGTGGACAAGGAGCCGGCAGGCGCTCATGCCCATGCTTGCTTTCATGTTTCATGTTTGAAATTGGACTTATGGACCACAGGCAATGGTGCATCCAGTAGGGGTGTGTTTCTGGCTTGGTGGGCTTTGCCTCTGCTATCTGGTAAGGTGAGGTTGCAGCGTCCACCAAATACCAAGTAACAGGATGTGCACATCTCAAGTCCACTCCGAACCATGGGGTTGGGGCATCACTCGAGCTGGTCCCACAGCTCATGTGTGTGCGTGTGCACGTGGCGCAGGTGCTGGTGTGGTGCAGGGACACCGTGCCTTTCCCCAACCTGGTGTGGATTGACCCTTTGACCGGGGACCGGAACAGCGTCTTCTGCCACGCGGGCGAAATGAAGCACGCGACCTTCATGAAGCAGGGGACCAAAATCGTGTCTGCGGGCAGGTGTGCTGCGGCGTGTGCAAGCACGCCTGTGCGCATGGTGCGTATGCTTGCGCTTGTGTGCTCCCGCTTTTGCTTGTGTGCCTGGGGTTGGAGGAGGAGCTGGCGAGCTTGTGGGAGGCTTGGCCTGCAAGGATATTGGCTCCGTGGGCACAGGCGAGTGCTCATGGGCATGCTCATGGCTTACGTGCGTGCACACATAGGGGGCACCAGATGCCTCTGGCCACATGACCGCACCAGATGCCTCTGGCCA
>LKMJ01002077.1_pt1 | contig 18236 bp, 23 predicted proteins | sample 643391 | NCBI WGS metagenome assembly LKMJ01 (sample SAMN04112250, study PRJNA286221) | soda lake metagenome | biome: soda lake; feature: Kulunda Steppe; material: water; isolation source: sample PL-Br10 brine of Picturesque Lake | place: Russia: Kulunda steppe | collected 2010-07 | reverse complement strand
CACACACACACACACACACGCACACACACACACACACACGTAAACACACGCACGCACGCACGCACCAGCCCCTGTGGCCTGCTTCTGGCCGCGCAGGTGGGCCAGAGGCGCACGACATTGGCATTGTGTCCCCTGGAGACCCACTGCTGCTGGGTCCTGGCCAGTCCTTCCCTGTCCCTCTTGTGGAGGGACCCTTTCTAGAGCTGGAGGTGGTGCTGGAGCTGTTCACGGACGCGGGCCGGCCGCAACGCGCCCGCCGCAGCAGGTGAGCAGAGGGGCGGTCGCTTTCTCTCCAGAGGGTGGTGTGGTGCAGCAGGAGGCCGCCGGTACAGAGTGGCCAGCCGCAGCACGCCTGCACATCTGGCATGTGTGCGCGTTCTTGCGAGTTTGCACCTGGGTGGCTCTGCCTGCACATGCACAAACTTGTGGAGGCGATCTAAGGAGCCTGGACGTTCAATGCCAACATGCATGCCGGCGTGCATGCACATGCACACGCACGCAAGCACATTACACGTGCAAGCACACACACGCCCGCGCACACACACACACACACGCATGCACAAGGGCTCACATGCGCACACACACACACACAACACGTGAGCGCAACAGAGCATGTTGCGTTGTTCTGGCCTGGCATGTGGAGTGCAGGACTGGCTGGCGGCAGCTGGGCGATGCGGGGGTGCCTGTGCGAGAGGGTGACGTGTTCGTGCAGCCCCCAGATGCTGAACTGCTTGAGGCAGAGGGCGTGCGGCGGCTGAGTGGGGAGCATGTGGAAGCGCTGGCACCCCCGCCTGTGGGCGCGTGCAGGTGCGGCGCCCACGCCGGGGGATGTGTGCTTGCGGAGCTATGTGGGCGCTGCAATCCTTGCTGATGATGTGTGCAGGCGAGAGTCGCATGCCCGGGGGCGCATGCTGGTGCCGTGCAGCACACACATGTGCATTCTGTGTGTGTGCACTGTGTGTGCTTTCTGTGTGTGTTTGTGTGCGTGCGTCTGGATCCGATGAAATCAATCATGCAATCACGAATTCAATGAGGTCGTCAGCAAACTTAAGGTACAGCCTTGGTTCAGATGCCGTGTCAAGCCCCAGTGTCACCTGTAGCTATAGGTGTCACACAGATCGTCATCCTTGCGTTGCTGTTGCTGCTCAATTTCCATGCTCCCTGATTCTCACCCAGCGCTTGCATACCCGTTTCTTTCTCCTTTCCTGTTGCCTGCAGCGGCGTGGTGCTGCGCTCATGGCAGGCTGGCGTGGAGGGTGCAGCTGCTGTGCTGTACTGCTGGGACACAGGCGTGCTGGAGGTGGGTGCTGTGCTAGGGGCAGGCTGGCGTAGAGGTTGCAGTTGCTGTGCTGTACTTGCTGGGACACGGGCATGATAGAGGTGGGTGCTGTGCAAGCAGGTGTGGCTCCTCGGTTGTATTGCTGCCCTTGGAGATAAGGTATGAGGGCACTTGCTAGCGCACCCGGCGGTGGTCTCAGCATGATTGTGTGCTCAGCCAGCTTTTGTTGCTTTAAAGGTCAAACTGGTGGCTGCTCACAGCCGCACCTGGTTGTGGTCTCGGCATGGCTGTGGTCTCGACGCACTCCCTGCCCTGCAGGTCGTGTTTGAGGCCCTGGATCCAGAGACCCATGAATACAGGTTGTGTTTGAGACCCATGAATACAGGTTGTGTTTGAGACCCATGAATACAGGTCGTGTTTGAGACCCATGAATACAGGTCGTGTTTGAGACCCATGAATACAGGTTGTGTTTGAGACCCATGAATACAGGTTGTGTTTGAGACCCATGAATACAGGTCGTGTTTGAGACCCATGAATGCAGGTCGTGTTTGAGGCCCTGGATCCAGAGACCCATGAATACAGCCCTGGATCCAGAGACCCATGAATACTGCCCTGCAGGTCGTGTTTGAGGCCCTGGATCCAGAGACCCATGAATACAGCCTGGCAGCCCCCGGCTGCCGTAGGGTTGGTAGCAAGCTGCAGAGACCGCCCAAGCCCGGCCAGCCCATTGCGCTGCGCCTATTTATAGACTACAGCTTGCTGGAGGTCTACACGGGTGAGGGGTTTGAAGTGGGGGCAGGCAGGGTGCTGGCTCCGGAGTCGCAAAGGGGTAGGGTGCTGGCTCTATGGGGAGCAAGGGTGCTGGGGCAGGGGTGCTGGCTCTGGGGGAGCAAGGTGGGTGAGGAAGGGTGCTGGCTCCGGGGGGCCTTGGCGCTGGGGCAGGGTGCTGGCTCCGGGGGAGCAAGAAGGGGGGCAGGGTGCAGGCTCCATGGAGGCAGGAACCCGCATGCGTGCTCATGCAGGTTGTGCATTGACGCGTGGAAGCGCCACATGTCTTCATGGTGAAGATGCTCATGTGTGTGTGTTTGTGCAGGTGTGCAGGTGTGCAGATGTGGGTGTGTATGGATTGCATGGGTTTGCAATGCTTGCAAGCTCGTGTGCATGTGTTTATGAGTCCAACCATGTGTTTGTGTTTGTCCGTGTGTCTGTGTATGAGTGTGTGTTTGCGTGTGTCCACGTGTCCATGCGTGTGTGTGCGTGTGTGTGTGCGTGCCAGAGCATGAGCGCGACCATACAACGTGCGTACACATTGCGTGCTGACGCGCACCACAGCATTGTTTCTCTGCTTTCCTTACAAGCAAGCAAGACTATACCTGCTGCCAGCGGAAGCAGCAAGCCTGACTGGCCATTGAGTAGCACAGGTTGTGCCTTGCTTGCATGCCCAGCAAGGAGGGCTGTCCAGAGTCAGCACTGAGGCAGGCGTGTGCACACTCTTGCGCCCCTGCCCTGGAGTTTTTTCTCTGCAAGGACGGCATCTCGGGTATCTCTCAGTGGGAGGCGAGCAGAGCCTCAATGCTGCCTTGATGGGTCGCATGCCTGCATGCACCCATGCCCGCCTGTTTGTGTCACTCCCATTCGGGTGCAGGCAATGGCGAGGTCCTGTCCACACGGGCGTATAGGGGTGTCGGCCCCCCAGGGGGAGGTGCCGGAGTGGAAGTGGTGTCGGTGGGCTGCAACACGCACATCGCATTCATGGCGGCGCACGAGATGGCGTCCTGCTATGTTCCAGACCAGCAAGTGCGTGGGCGTCTGTGGGTGTGCGTGTCGATGCGTACGTCTACGTGTTGACGCATGAGAGCGTGTGCAAGAGGTGCATGTGAGTGCGTGCAATCATGAGGCTTAGCAGGGATGCTTTGGGGGGGTGTGTGGAGAGCAACAGTCACACGAGCGGGGGCACCAGCAGAGCCAGCACAGCTTTGATGTGTTGAGCAAGGCACGTGTACCAAATGGCTTGGGCAAGGCATCAGTACTGCACATGTGCTCTGGCGGGTGGATGCTCTGCATGAGGCTCTTGCAGGGAGGCCATGGGCTGCTAGTGCACTGAGGGCAGCAGTAGCGTGGATTGCCCGCCTCCACAGAGATTGACGCGATTTGCAATGCATTTCAATTTACCTTGGGCGTGTGCATGCAGCAAGGGAATGAGTGCGAGCTGCCCTCACCCTTGTTGTATTCTGGTGTGTTGCTGGCAGCAGTTGGCTGCTGATGGGCCTGGGCTGCTCAGAAGACATATGTCTGGCATGTGCTGTGTCACCATCACTGCTCGTGTGCGTACAGAACCAAGAGGAGCAGCTGCAGCACGCGGCCACCCCCCTTGCCCAGTCCGCGCCAGAGCTGGAGCTAGGCAAGGAAGCCTCCCTGGTGAGTGTGAAGCACACATCCGTCTGCCTGCACTGGGAGTCAAGCAGGTGAACATGAAGCATGCACATCCATCTGCCTGCACTGGGAGTCAAGCAGGTGAACATGAAGCATGCACATCCGTCTGCCTGCACTGGGAGTCAAGCAGGTGAACATGAAGCATGCACATCCTTGGGAGTTGCACACTCCCCCCCCTCCCCTCCCTGGTCAGGAAGTTGCGCGGTTGTGTGAGGCAGTCTGCGTGAAGCGGTCTATGCGTCTGTGCAAGGCGGGGTCTGTGCAAGGCGCGGTCTGTGCAAGGCAGGAAGAGCAGGGAGTCCCATGCCTTCCATGCCCTGTGATTTGTTAGACACCACCAGCAGACCAGCTGCTCCAAACTGCGCTGCACTTGTGCATGCGGTGCCGCTCCCTGGCCCCACCTGGGGGCGAAGCAGCGTCGGACCAGCTGGCGCGTGTGCCGCTTCTGGAAACAAAACCGCACCCGTGCATGCACCGCTGCTCCTTTGCAGGGTCCTTGGGCTGTGCCGCTGCATGCCCCACCGAGCCATGTACTTGGGGCTCGTCACGACATAGGTAAGTGTGCGGGCAGCGTGCCCACTGCAGACCTCTGCTGCCACAGGCGGATGCCCTCTTCGAATTGGATGCTGCGTGCCGCTGGACCTGCTGGCTGGGTGGAGGCCAGGAGTGGTGCGCTGCTTTGCTCCTTTTGGGTGGTGATGCATGGAGGTCATTGAAACCCACCTCAACTGCCCAAACGGTGCACTTCTTCTGGCAACGACATATTTACCAAGTGGTCCTGTTGTGGGTAGAGTTAAGTTCCATGGCCCAAAGCTCTCCTGCGCTGTTATGTCAGATGTGATAACGCCAATGCCAAGTGCATGTCCAAGCCCACATGAAAGCATGGGCCCTTCAATCTTTTCTCTTGCTCGCACCACAAAATGCGTGGCCTCAATTCCCCCGTGGAAACAAGTACCTGAATAGAAGCAGATGTTTGTCCCTCCCGCTGAAACGCTTATTGCAACAGCATGCAGTCCAGGCCTGGGCGCAACCTCGATCTGCCATTTCCTTTTCACCGCCTCTTCCAGCTAGACCTTGCTCTCTGTAACTACTGAAACTTTTAGAACGCATTGAATCCCCTGCCCAAACGGAGATCAAAAAAAGCTCTGTCCCCTCCTTTTCATGCAGAAGCCCCAAGAGCAGTGCGCGCACACAGTCACGTCTCCTGTCTTAATCCCTTGTTTCATATTTACTTCTACTCCTGGCATTTCACTCAGCCAAGCTCCCTTCTCCCTTCCGGATCCTCCTCACCCAGGCGTGCATGGGTCTCCTGAGACGGATGAGGTAGCTGAGGTACGGCGGCAGCTGCGTGCTGCTGCCTTGGGCCAGTCAAATGGACCATCTTATGAGGACAAGCTGCTTGCTTCTCTGGGCATTGTCCTTGAAGAGGACGGCGGCACGGCCTGGAAGCGCAGCGCAGGTGAGCCTAGGACTTGATCATGGTTGCACCAAAAGATTTGGTAGATCCACAAGGCAAGGCTAAACTTGAGGGATACAATGAAACTAATGGATGCGATAGAACCATAAGGGTGTAGTGCACTGGACATGAGTGAAATACCGGCGTTGCATGCACTAAGCGGTGATAAAAGATGCTTGCCAACCTGGAAGGCCGGGCCGCAACAGAAGGAGCAATTTGGCCTCGGCAGCTCAACGTGTCCCTTGTGAAGCAGCTTTTGTTGTGAGGGTGTACAAGAGGGGTGTGGTATTGCAAGGGAGACCAGTCCCCCCTTGAGGGAGCTAGCACCAGGGAAACACACTTCTAAAGATAGAACAGGCAAGGCACTTCCTGACACTCCATTAACGATTTCCAGGTTCAAGCCCATCTCTGTGATCATGCCTGTGCCGTTGCTGCACTGCCAGGGTTCTTCATTGCATCGCACAAACACACGCATGTTCGGTGTCTAGCACCGCCTGGGCGTGAGCTGCACGTGCGCCGCCTGGCATGTGCGTGTGTGCCCGTGCAGGCAGCAGGGCGCGGCTGAGTAAGGAGCATTCCCGGCGCAGTAGCATTGATTCTGAGGCCACAAAGGGACCTCAGCGGCTGAGCAGTACCAACTCCAATGTCAATGGTGCAGGCAGCGACGGACAGAACCAGCCCTTGTTTGACGTGGATCGACTTGGCAATGGCGGCCTGAGGGGGCAGGACCAGCTACAGGCACGTGGGCGTGCTTCCTGTTCCTCTGCCTCTGCCCCTGTATTTGTACGTGGTCGCACGCCTGAGTCTATGCATGCTTTTATGTTGTCCCTGTGCCTCTGCTCCCGTTTGTGTGCGTGGGTGTTTGCTTGTATCTGTGCAAGCCTTTGTTTTGCTCATGTCCGTGCGCTTGTGAACGTGCGCGTGTGTCTTTGTGTGTTGGGTGCTTATTTTGTGTATGTGTGTACTGTGTGTACGTGAGCGTGCACTCTGAGGCAGAGTTGATGCCTTATGCAAACAGGGGCTAGGTCTGCATGTGCGCTCTGTGTGTGTGAGCGTGCACTCTGAGGCCTTATGCAAGCAGAGGCTGGGTCTGCTTGTGTGCCCCAGCTAACATGCAGATATTTCAGCAAGTGCTCTAGCTCAGAAAGCGCCTGCCCCCCGCAAATATTTATTGGGTGTGATGCAGCACTTCTTTGTAAGGCAGGCCACTGAATACTTTTAAGTAAGGAGCATTCCCACAATCATCTCGCTTGTAATGTGTGCGCTGTATGCGGTGTGCTTATGGTACTGAGGCAGCGAACTTGCATTCAAAATGCCTTTCTTCTTGTTTCACTAGCCCGCCTTACTGCTCTGAGCTGCAGGGCAGACAGCGCTGTGCACTTCATTTTCATTCAGATCAGTACATAAGCATAAAAGTGCATGAGCAGTGTAGGCTATTTGCGCGTTTATGACTGACTCACTGGCAAGCAGAGGTGCTGAAAACTTGCTGGCCAGTAGAGGCTAGCAGAGGTCCCAATCCATGCTTACATGCTTGGCCAAATTCACTTGGTCCGGCAGCTTGATGGATCTCAAAAAATGCGCGTCCATTGCGTATTTGGTGGCCTTTTCCCTTTCTTGATGTTGGGAGTGCTTCAGCTGCCAAAAGTGTTTTTTCGTCGCGTGCAAACCCCCTGTCTATCATTGGCCCTGCTCATAGCAATGCTACTGTAAGACATGTTGCAGGTGAATGACAGATGCACACAAATGTGTGTCTGCTACTATGTCCGTGCAGAGCGTGCTGGATCGCGCGGAGAATGACGAAAGTGAATGGCAGTTGGGAGGAAGCAGGAGGACCAGCTGCAGAGGCAGTTTTGATGGTGCTCGTAGCTTTGATTGATGGGGTCGCCTTTAGAAGAAGGTGCCAGAGCTGAGTATGCTTGTTGCCACTTGCAATCAGCTGCTCATTGCTAGCATTACGCACATCTTGTGCAAGAGAGGGCTCAAGCAGCGGTGGACCGCTCCTGCGCCAGCAACAGGACAGCTGCTCTGTGCATACCAAAGCTCCTGGGCAACAAAGAGGGCAGCTGTCAAGTTCTGCATGCGCCTGAGCTCGCACTGTGTCTGTGCAAGTGTGCCTACAGGCTTATACAACGAGGAGAGCTGCTTGACCCTTTCTTGTGTTTGGTAGTCCGGACTCTCTTCCTAACCAGTGCTGACTCTCGCGTGAGGGCTTCGGCTAGAAGTATGCTGTTGGAACTATTTCATTCAGACTGAATGGAAAACGAAGGCTCACCATGTGTATTGAATGCAAAAATTGAAGCCAGCATCCCCTTGAACCTGTTGCCTAGGCGTTATGAGCCCAGGCTTCCATACCAGGGTAACCACCTGGATGTCTGCCAGGAAGTTTCATGATAAACAATCTGATACGTATCGCACACGTACTGCATAATGCAGTTTACCGCAAACAGTGTGCAGTGTTCACGTATCGTATGCAAGTGTCATGTATCTTGTTCACTAAGGGCTGCATTATGTTGCTAAATGGTGATTTCTTATATTGTTGCAAGTGTGTGGTAGGTAGTTGTGCCAGAGGCTACAGTCTTGTAGTATAAAAGGGTGTTGAACAGATTGTGTACACCATGTGCTTTTAGAGTGAAAATGTTTGAGATGGAAACATTATCTTTGGGCCATCAACAGCAATTGCCTGATTGATTTATGGATCTGATATAGCAACTTTCCAACAAACGTGTTGGCTAAGCCTTAATATCATTACTTGTCTGTAATGTGCATGCTCTCGTTTTTGAGTTTCTGTAATGGCTATGGATTACCTGTTACTTTCATTGAACACGCGCCTCCCTCAACATGCCACCAATATCATATTTTTTTTCAGCTGCTCATCACTGCTTCAGCCGCACTCAGCCGGGGCCTGGAAATGTCTGACGATAGGTTAGGTTGCATAGCTGCACCTACCGAACAAGGGCAGCTTAGCTGTCTGATGATAGGTGTCTGATAATAGGCTGTCTGACGATAGGCCCTGGGGACATCATGGTGGTGTCTCATTTCCTAATTGAGGTTTGATGAGGACAAACCAATGATTGTTCGGCAGGTATAGCCCCTTAACCATGGTGGTGAACCCTGAACCATAATGGTGAAGCAGAAGACTAAATTCCACTACGCGGGCAACAGAGTGATGTTGCTCGCCAGCTACAGAATGTCGTGAATATATATAGCCTAACCTTAGGGCTCCAGGGGAAAACTGCTAGGGTAATGCATGCTGCCAGTTTTTTGTTACCATAACCTATCCTCGCTGGAGCGATAGGGACCATCTAATAAAGTCATGCTGAGCTTACTCTCACTGAGGGTTTCTGGCAGTAAGCTCGACCTGGACTGATATTAAGGGAAGAATATAAAGGGGTTTCTTTCCTGATGAAGGAGACTCATGGCCCTTCGGACCAATGTGTCTCCTTTCTGTAATTGACGCAGGGAGTCTTTTGCTGCCTGCATAGTTATCCTCTTAGACCTTACTAAGGTAGTACCTTAGAATGTTACGCCAAATTAGTGCAGTACCAATGTTATGCTGCATTGTGACCAAGAGGTTGGTTAAGTCGGTTGGTGGAGTATTTGATCCAGATGTCTGTTTCGCTTGAGCTGTATGTGAGCATGTCAAGGGCAAACTCGTAGTGATACCCTTTTTTGCTCCTAGCGACCTTGTATGCCCTGGAAAAAAGTCATGGTCATACCACGAGTCCAATTCTGCCAGCTACCCTCCAGATCTCCACTAGTTATCCTTTTCATTGGTGGAGGACTTGGGCCAATGTGTCTCCTTTTCCTTATTTGATGCAGGGAGCGTCTTGCTGCCTGCGTAGTTATTCTTTTCTTTCTTTTTCCTTTTTTCCACTAATCAGGCGGCATGGTCACCTGGAGCACAGAGGCCCTAACACACCGAAATGAATGAGGCTTGCGGATACCCACGTGGGTAGCAGACAAGGTGTAGATAGCTGCCCATGCCATTACCCCCAAGGCATGAGCTGGCGAATCCCTTGAGGATGTCAGTGGATGACCTGTGAGGCTTCCAGCATACTAGGGCACCGTTCAGCATCTTGTCCGAAAAGTCTCATAGCAGCTGCTTGTGAAAACAGATGAAGGTGCAATTACTGCACGCTTGGGTAAAGTCCTAGATAATTTAACTGTGTATATTTGCTTGTGTGTGTGTGTGTCCGTATGCATGAGAATGTGTGTGCGTGTGCGTACAAGTGGAATGATGCTTTGTGCATGAATTAACACCTCGGCTTGACTCATATGAGACATGAATGAAAGTTGAAATTTTACCGAATTGTTTATCTCATCAGCAATTGGCATCTCAATCACAACTGTCATGTCCTGCCAGACAGAGATGGCAGCGATTTGAATTTTCAAATGTATTTAGTGTTCTTTATTTAAGATGTATCTGGCAGGATGCTTTTTCTATTTCTAATTCTAGCTCATTCCTGCTTTGCTGCACCCTTTGTACACACAAAGGCTTTTGGTGATCCAGCAGTACTTGCACAGGTAAGTGTGTCCTTGAATGCATTCTAATGCACGTTTCTACGAAAGAACAGCAAGCTCATGGTGTGTGTTTACCAAGGCGCAAGATACTACTTCTACTTGTTTTTGGTCCCCAGAAATGCAATCAACATGCAGGAGGAAACTGCACATCGTGATTGAGACAAGATACCATAGGAACTGGTCTTGATTGGCTTGCTCTGTCTTGCTTGCAGATCGCAGCGCGACCCTCCAAGTGCTCAGGACCATGCAGGCTGTACGGCACTTGCAATGAGGAACTGGGCAGGTGCGCTGAAGATACATGCAGCGCTTGATGTTTGTGTAGAGCGAGGGACCTGGATAGCCGTGGTCACGTCATGAATTGTACACCTTCAGAGGTAATGCCTAGTACCTTAGATTAAAAAAGCTTGCGTCCACCCGCCACGCTTTTGAGGCGGACAGACCATGTCAAATAAGTGCTGCTACAGAAAGTGTGAGCCCTCACGGAACGTCTGCAACCTGGCTAGCAAGCAGGCACAAACACACACATGCCATCTTTTATCTATGTGTGTTCGGTATCCGAAAAGCATGTTCTCTAGAGAAAAAGTTGTGAGGGCCCAGGTTTTGGGGCCTTTTGGTGTGACTTGTTGCCTGAGCTTGGGAGTTCCTGTTTGGATGTCATGCCTAGACTGGGCGCTGCATCAAACACCTATCGTTCTTGGGTTGCGTGTTGCATATTCAGTGCACAAATTGTGCAAGTCTCTTGGTACTGGGAACTGCTAATCAGCAGCTTAAATTACAGCGCTCGGATGGTATCTTCCATTGTAGTTGATGGACGCAAGGCAAGTGCCGCGTGCCTCGCGCGTTGTGAACGAACGGCCATTGGGCGGCAAATGGGGTTTTGGCTCATGTGCACCTCAGGGCTCACATGCACCTCAGGGCATGCATGCGCCTTGGGGCTGCTGCTACACGCTGAACGCAGCTTTCACAATGCTACATTACATTGGGGCTGATGTCGCGGGACATCCTTCAAAATGCCTGTTGGCAGTCTACTGCACCTGCTTTGCCCCCCTTTGTCCTTGTGCGCACACAGGTGTGATTGCCCCAAGCACAGGGATGGCCCTGACTGCTTGACGCTCCTCAATGAGGAGCAGATGCGCCTGCGGTGCATGGAGCTGCACTTCCGCTCCCCCAATGACTGCATCAAAATGTCGAGCTTCTCGCGCTCCAACTACTCGAGCTGCGTGAACAACTGCAATGGGCGCGGAACGTGCGAGGGTGGCTTCTGCCATTGCATGCCAGGCAAGTTGAGCAGGGGAAAGAGTTAGAATGCAGAGCAGCCCACACCGTCCCAACAAGCTGCTGGGCCAGACGTCTTGACATGGATGCATGCACGTCAGGTGTGCCTGCAAAGGCTTGAATGCGGCAAGGATCAGTCTTACTCCTGATTGGTAGTGTCAACCTTCCCGGGTATCCGTCCCAGATTGTGGCAGTCACAAAACGCACGAGTCCAGTCCAGTCATGGGTCTAGTCCAGTCTGGCTGCATCTTGTCTGATGAACCTGTAGCAGCAAGCGATGCAAAATTTAATTGCTTTTTGGTCTCTTTGGCAACAGGAAAGCCTGATCAATCTCTTTAGCTAATGTCCTTGTGTCAGCAGCCCCGGCAAACGAGGAAAGGCAGCTCCAACATTGCTCCCTCTGCAAGGCAGCACACACACACTCTCTCTCTCTCTCTCTCTCTCTCTCTCTCTCTCTCTCTCTCTCTCTCAATGGCTTCTGGCAAGGCTCCCTCAGCGAGGCAGTCCATACTTGAGCTTAATTCCTCTGTTGCTTCACGCTTTGCTTTTAGCATGTGCCAGATTTGCCAACATTTCACTTGCTGGTGCATAGCTTGCGTGGGCCCTTTGCACGGTGTGTTGCTGAGCCTCAAGTGCAGGAGATCCTAGGCGGGTTGAGTCTGGGCGCAAGACTGATTCACATCATGCATCTGTAAATCATGTTGCTGCTGCTGCTGCTGCTGCTGGATGTAGGTCACTATGGGACAGACTGCGCCAAGTCTTTGGACCAGGACAATCGGCCTCATCTCCTGCAGGGCACCGGCTACACCACGCGCGCGAAGGTGGGCGGCATGGCCGCATCCAATGGCCGCATCAGTGCCGTGACCACATCCTGTGGAAGCACTCCTGCAGCGCCCGTAATTGCTGGTCAAGGGAGCCGTCTCGCACACCGTGCGTGATTGCCGATCACTGATCACACACACCCTGAGATGGACTGGTTTGTTTTGCTCACTGCCGGAATGGTGGTGCTCTGGTTACCAGCCAGCTCGATTTAAGGTCCTGAACACGTGTACGTCGAATTTGACTGGTTAGAGGTGGTCAGATGCGCGCACTTCGAGCATGGGCCACGGCCGCAGCTGAATGCCCCGGTCCTAGTGCCCTGCCAAGATGGGCAGGGATGCATGGTCTGGTGAGGGAACCACGCACACACTGGTCTGGTGAGGGATACACGCACACACACACACACACAAACACACACACAAACACAAACACACACACACTGGTCTGGTGAGGGACACATGCACACACTGGTCTGGTAAGGGACGCGCGCAAGCACACACACACACACAGGTCTGGTGAGGGGCGCAATGTGTGTGGGCCCAGGCAGAGCACCTTCCATGTAATGAAATGAGGGAGGGAGGGAAGGCGGCTGGGGGGATGGCCTGGTAGCCGCGCTGAGGACTGTATCACAGACGACATCCCACCAAGGGTGTTGCTTCAAAGGACCAATCTCTGGGCATGCATTGGGCAAATTTGCTAGATCCAACAATGGAGGGAAAGAAAGAGATGCGATGGCAGGGGGCGGGATGAGGGAGGGGGGGTGCGCGTCATTGAGTACGGACCATGTGGGGGGGTCCGGGCGGAGCACCTTTTATGTGTGCCACAGAGTGCGTGACGCTATCCATGCTAAAAAAGCAGGAAAACACACGTGACAAGGATGGTTGTGCAGCATCCCATGCGCATACATGCACTATGAGCCAGAGCCAACAATATATCATGCCGGCCACCGCTCCACCATGAGATTGCCCTCTGCTCAAACTCTCAAGTCTTTTTGTCCCACTGCTTCCCAGCCATGTAGACGCAGCATGGCTGCTTATGACATGACTTCCATGGCCGCTTATGTCATGACCTATGACATGACTTCCTGAAGTGTGTTCTGTAGGCCACTGCCAAGATGTGTTTTGTAGACCAATGCCAAGATGTGTTCTGTAGGCCACTGCCAAGATGTGTTCTGTAGACCAATGCCATGATGTGTTCTGTAGGCCTCTGCCAAGATGTGTTCTGTAGGCCACTGCCAAAAGATGTGTTCTGTAGGCCACTGCCAAAAGATGTCTTCTGTAGGCCACTGCCAAATGATGTGTTCTGTAGGCCACTGCCAAAAGATGTGTCCTGTAGGCCACTGCCAAAAGATGTGTTCTGTAGGCCACTGCCAAAAGATGTGTTCTTGTAGGCCACTGCCAAAAGATGCGGCCTCGCTGGGAAGAGAGTGTGGGATGCCTGCGAGAGCCATATGTGTGCCTCACAAGCATGTTGCATGGCATCAATGCACAACACAACCCTTCAAGGCTGCTGCCGTGTAGCTACAGCAACACCGGCGGCAGCAGCAACCGGTGCCTGCCCCGCCTCCTGCCAAGATGGCTGATTCGCCTTGGTCCTCCACGCAGCGCCCGTGGATTTATGTGTACGACCTGCCGCCTAAGTTCAATGCGTGGACGTACGTGGGCCATCTGGATCGTCCTCAGGTCTGCACTTGAATGCTTTGAAGCACTCTGGCTGAGCCAGGCTGGCAGCAAGCAGCAGCCTTGCAGGCCAGGGCTTGGCTGCAATGCAGAGGGTTGCACTTCTCAGTGCGCACTTTTGGTAAGAGGCCACGGGATGCTGGAGTGAGCACCTTGGTGCAAACAAGGCTCCTGCAGCTGCACCGTTCAGTGTGCACCTTTGGTGAGAGGCCACAAAATGCTTCTTGAGCATCTTAGTGCAAAACAAAATTCTGGGGGGATTGCATATGACTATGGTACCATGTGTGTGCAAATGTGAGTTGCATCTAAAAGCATGTGTGCAAGTGCGTTCCTGTGTGTGTAAGGGAGTGCTCCTCATGTAAGTCTTATTTGCAGATGACCAGATTATTTGCTGACAAAAGCCACAAGTAAGATGAGCTGTTTGGGGTTCACAGGCTTTGTTTGGCATGCCTGCTTGCGCAGTACCTGTTGTTGTGGCATCGGCTGCTTGGCAGTGGGGCGCAAACAGCTGACCCCGAGAAAGCTGATTGGTTCTTCATTCCGGTGAGTCCCTGTGTTGCACTCGTGTCATAAAAGCGCACACATACAATTCACTTACGCACACACACACACACACACACACACACACAGGCATGCATGCATGACCCCACTAGTATGGTGCATTCCCCGCAGCTGCTTGCCAGCACTCTCCGTGGCTGACCTCTGAGGCCTCGGAGACCTGCTTGCCAGACTTATCTGAGCCTGTTGCACAGCTCTGGTTGACCTGCTTGCCGGACTTGTCTGCGCCTCAAGCACAGCTCTGGTGGACCTGCTTGCCGCCGCAGATCAACCAGAGAAACGACGGGCTCAGAGAGGACTTTGTGCGGACGGTTGCTTACATCAGGCAAACATGGCCGTACTGGAATCGCACGGGCGGGGGGCACAGGCACTTCCTGATTCATACAGGTGAGAGCCGCAGGGCCAGAAACTGACTGCACTACGTCCTTACTGTGGCTGCCTCACAGGGCTCTGTGAGCCTGCCGGCTTGTCGGGGATGAGTGGGTCGTAGCACATCCCAAGCAGACACTGCATCGTGATGCCAACCCTGTCCCTGCCAGAAGCCCATCTCTGGTGCATGTGCGCTTGTGTGCTGTGTGCTGAAAGCCTACCAGCTAGGAATCGGCATGCATTTGAACAAGCCTGGGCGTCGCGACTATCCTGAATGGCCAGCTTTGCCAAGCGCATTTGCAGTGACGTACGCCACCACTTATGGTGCAAACTCACTGCTTTCTAAAGTCGGTCAGAAATTGTCACACCACTATGGCCCAAGCCATGCTTGAGGTCCAGCTTTGCTGGAATGCTTTCTCCAAGCACCCCAGAGATAAAGCCATGATAAAGAGGGAAGAGCACCTAGTGATCAGGTTGTTCAGCGTCTGCAGGTAGGCTTGCTGTCTGGCTGCCCATCCTGTCGAACCGGCTCTTCCCAGAGTTAAAATGCTGAGTATGCACAGCTGCAAGCACACCTGCAAAAAGCATACGTATGTACACCTCTAGACAAGCGCGCGCTTCATTTGCACCTTTTTGTACACGCTCACAACAGGGGATACGGGCAGGGTCGGTGTTGGTGTGCGCAACCTGCAACCGTACGCCAATATCACCTACCTTCAGCATTGGGGCATATACAAGTAAGTCACGGCAGGCATGGATCTACAGCTGATTCAGCAAGGATGCCACATTGCCGTCTTTTCCTTGCAACACCTCCTTCCCCACCTGTGCCCTGCCTGCATGTATGGTGTCCACGCTTTCACCTGCTGGATGGATGTTCATTTGCATTCCCGCAGGGACAGGCTCACAGGCCGGAAGTGGAAGCAGGCACACAGGCCCGGCAAGGTGGGTGAATGGCAAGCGGCGTTTTTGCTCTGCGCGCCATGAATGTGATGCGCTGCCCTGCAGAACGCGCCGTGATCCCGCTCTGTATTATGCACCTGGCCCTGCCTTGACTTTGGCGTCCTTGGTTTCATGCGTGGCCCTCCCTTTTGTATTGTGGCGTCCTTGGTTCCATGTCTTCGGTCTGTCCTGTTATTGTGACATCCTTGGTTCCATGCATGCATCAGACACAGGGGCTCCTGCAGGCCTTCCAGCATCAGGATTGTTGGGGATGTTTGGTTCCGTGCATGCAGCAGATACAGGGCCTCCTGCAGGCCTTCTAGCATCAGGATTGTCGGGGCTGTGCACCAGGCATGCTCACTTGAATGGAATGATCTGCCTCAAAAAATCAATCCAACAATTCATGCACTGCCTTAGCTGGTGGTGTGCCACAGCGCCACAGCCATGTATGGCTTGGCTGCCCTCCAAACTTATTCCTACGCCTTGCTGTGTGGGCTGCATCCTGAACCTTCACAACTATGCTAATCTGGGAATGTATGCCAATGCTTGGCTTTGCGACTTGGCTTGTTTCATGTTGCCCATTACGAGCATCACCTTCTCCAAAGACGCTGCCTTGTTTGTTGCCAGGCTGCCCCCAGTGGAACCACTAAATGGGTGCTCCCTCTAGCCTCAGTAAGGGGCATGTAATGGCCAGGGGCATGTAATGGCCAGGTCTCAGCTGGAAATCTGCTGCACGCAAGGAGTATGATGCTGCGCCAGAAGACCGTTTCTTTGTGCCCAACCTGGCTTGCTGAAGCTTCGGTGCTGACTGGCTTTGGCCGTGCGTGCGTGCTGACTGATTGTGACTGTGCAGGACATTGTCATTCCGAGTGTGCAGTCTTTTATGACCTCAGCCTATGGGACGGCCTTCTTTGCGCCCAGCAGGTTCCTCATGTTTGGGTTTGATGACCGCTTCAGCGACACAGAACGGCGGCCCATGGTGGGGTCTGAGCTTGCCCTGCCACCGCTGCTCACGCTAGTGCCCCTGCTTGAGCAGCAATGCTGCGTGCCCTGCACCACTGCTTACATGACTGCTTGCAGTGTAATGCTCCACATACATCCCTTGCATTAAGTGCCGCTGCTGACTTGCTGCAGCTGCCAAAACTTGACGTGTGGAGTACCCTGTTTGGGCGGCATCACACCTCTCGCTGTGACCAAAAATAAAGTGTTGGCCTCTGCCAACCAAGATTGTTCCTTTAGGATGAGGCGCTAAAAGAATGTTGGGGTGCAACCAGGTGCTCAGCGCCTCACTTTAGGTGCCCTTGTGTTCCCTACCGTTTTCTTGTCATCATGCACCGACCTGCACACCGACCTGCGCGTATGATGCTACCATGAGCCCAAAACGTGCTGACAGCCTTGCCTGGCGTGCCCTTTTGCCATGCCCGCTGCACAGAAATTTTTCTTTGCAGGCCGCATCTGTGGCGAGAGGACCGCGCCCACAGAGGACCCGTGGCCTTACAACTGCAAGGACGCCACCGGCTACTCAGGCGGCATCAGGCAGCGGGTGTGTGTGTTTTCTGCGCTTTGAGCTGACATAGTGAATACGATTTCTGCCCCTTCATCTGACTGTCACAGGCTACTCTAGTGGCATCAGGCCGCGGGTGGGTGTAGCGAGGGGCTGGGGCAGTGCCCCCGGAGTGGCTTCATTAGTGTTTCTGTAGGAAGGTGCTGTGAGGTGCTGTGTCATGAGCCTACCCCGTAGCAAAGTTTCTCTGAAGTGAGGTGTTGTGAGGTGCTGTGTTGTGTCACCAGGGTCTCTGCGGCAAGGCTTGAGGCTGCTGTGAGGAAGCCATGTGTCTGTGAACTCCAAGAAATGTGTGCCTTCTCCTTGACTTGGAATGCCTCACATTGCGCACAAAGACTTGACCTTCATCCATGAGCATATCTTCATGGTATGTGCACTCGTGTGCGGCAGGCTGTTTCCTCCTTTATATTGCTCACCCTGCACGCAAGTGCATGTCCTTCCCTCAGTCGACTTACATAGGTAATCTTGGACAAGTACACACTTATTGAGTAGGCAGGGGTTGTTCCTTCATTGCTTGGCAGATGGCTTGGGTCTATGTTCACACCTCTTCTGGACCGTATTTGTTTGACCATTTGTGCCCTCTGGACCAGCCACAGGCCTCTGCTCTTGGTGACCCTGCAACGTACCCTGTCAATGATGTCCACACGCAGGTGTACTATGAGTACCACAAGCGCCCCAACTACACAGTGACCACACACACGCCAAACTATGTGCGACATCTCAAGGCATCCCAATTCTGCCTGGCGCCCCTTGGGGGCGCATGCGGGGACAGGCAGATAGTGGTGACTGTGGCGGGCTGCATCCCGGTGGTCATAGGTAAGGGGTGTCATAGTTGTCATAGTTGTCATAGGTGTCTGAGATGTCGAAGGTGAGGGTTTTCATAAGTGTCATTGGTGTCAAACGTGTCAGGTGTCATACGCGTCATACGTGTCATAGGTGTCAAAGGTGTCATAAGTGTCATGCGTGTCATACGTGTCATGAGCGTCACAGGTGAAAGTTGGCATGGGTGGGGGTTGTCCCAGCTGCTTGCTGCATGCCATTCATAGCTGCTTGCTGCATGCCATTCACAGCTGGCGAGGGCAACATGTTGTGAGTAGCTGGTGAGGCTGCATGCCTTAGGCAGCTGGTGAGGACTGATGCTGTGGTAGGTGCATGCCGTTGGCAGCTGGGGATGACTGATGCTGTGGTAGGTGTATGCTTTTGGCAGCTGGTGATGACTGATGCTGTGGTACATGCCGTTGGAAGCTGGTGAGGACTGATGCTGTGGTAGGTGTATGCTTTTGGCAGCTGGTGAGGACTGATGCTGTGGTAGGTGCATGCCGTTGGCAGCTGGTGAGGACTGAT
>LKMJ01002076.1_pt1 | contig 18238 bp, 27 predicted proteins | sample 643391 | NCBI WGS metagenome assembly LKMJ01 (sample SAMN04112250, study PRJNA286221) | soda lake metagenome | biome: soda lake; feature: Kulunda Steppe; material: water; isolation source: sample PL-Br10 brine of Picturesque Lake | place: Russia: Kulunda steppe | collected 2010-07 | reverse complement strand
TGTATGTATGTATGTATGTATGTATGTATGTATGTATGTATGTATGTATGTATGTATGTATGTATGTATGTATGTATGTATGTATGTATGTATGTATGTATGTATGTATGTATGTATGTATGTATGCGTATTCAGGAGTCGTGCTGAAAGACATTTTGCTTGCTGGCTGTTCTTGGGACATGCACCAGGTGTGAGCAACACGCAGCTGCATTGAAAGGAACATGTTCTTGTGTGCACGTAACGGCGCTTGCACTTATGCCATGCACCAGGTGGGCATGGCACAGGCATGTGTTGACAAAAAGCCTGATTGAACAGCATGTTCACTTAAGTCTGACATCTGATAGCCACTCGTATGCAAGCCTTGCAGGCAATCAAGGCAGCAACGGTGTCACCTGCCATATCACCAGCCACCTGGACGCACCTGCCACGCGCACAAGCGTCAGCTGCCTTTTGGGCGCCTTCGGCTGTTTTGAATTCTACAAAGGCTGTGCCCTTCGGCTTTGAGGAGGCCTTGTCGATAACCAGCCTGGGGGGGTTGAGAGCGCAGCAAAAGAAGGTGAGTGCATGGCGCGGAAGGGTATGCGAGGGGAAGAATATGCGGAACGGCAGTGACTAACTCAACATCATGGGTTGAAGAAGATGACAATTTTGTAACGTCAAGGCCACCCAACCTTCTGACACACCTGCATATCTGGGACATGCTCTCTCTTGCACTTCCTTTGAATGGTCCACACTTTGAAATCAGGAACGGCCTGCAACCCACCTTGCCTTTGACACACACACACACACCTGCATGCTTTGACACGTCCATACGCCTCCATCTTGGCCTGCAGCTGGATTTGCGTGACATCCAGGGGCAGGCCCCGCACAAACACCGTGTAGCCCACTTGCTGTTGCGGCCCTGCAAGGATTGCACAGCAGAGGCAACAAAACTGGCCATAAGTCTTCCTTTCTGGCTCAGTGTTACTGCGGCTGCAAGTAACAAAGCATGTTCACAAACCAAGTAACCAAGCGTCGTTCCACAAAGCAGTGATTCTCTCTTCGGCTCAGGCTCACTGTCGCTGATGCTGCAGGCACGTAACAAAGTGCGATGCTGCAGGCACGCAACAAAGTACGCTGCTGCAGGCACGCAACAAAGTATGATGCTGCAGGCATGTAACAAAGTACGTCCAACCAAAAGGGGAGCAACCCCTTGCCAAGAGCGGCGCTGAACCAAAGCTGGATTGCCCGCCACAGCCTTGCATTTACACGTAACCCAGCCGTGCATTCACACGTAACCCAGCCGTGCAGTCACACGTAACCCAGCCGTGCAGTCGCACATAACCCATCCTTGCATTCAAACATTACCCAGCCGTGCATTCACACGTAACCCAGCTGTGCCATGCACTGAGCAGGCCATGCAGCCGTGCCATGCACTGAGCAGACGATGCAGCCGTGCCACGCACTGAGCAGACGATGCAGCCGTGCCATGCACTGAGCAGACGATGCAGCCGTGCCATGCACTGAGCAGACCATGCAGCCGTGCCACGCACTGAGCAGACCATGCCGAGTCAAAAGACTGGGTGCACCTGGACAAACCATGTCCTGGAAAACTGCATCCTGGATCCTGTCAACAATCACTGAATCCATAACGCATGAGAAGAACACGCAGGGTCACCATCAGGGGCGCAAGAAACAGCTGCCCTGTCGTGCAGGGAAGCATGCTGTTTGCACACCGACAAGGGCATGTTCCACCTGTTAACTAAGGTGCCCATGGCTCCCCTTCAAAGTGCCTCCCAGAGCCACCAGCGCTGGAACAGACAGCCCACCACAATAGAAGCCGGGACAAAGAACAAATCAAAACACCCAGATGGTCTGGAGCGGTGACCCATTCTTTCGGAAGCGAAGGTGCAGCAACACAATGGAGCAACAATGGAAACAGCAACAAGTGGCCTCAGATTGTCTCGACCAGCAGAAATTATCTCTGGAGCAAGGGAACAACGCCGCACCACAATGGAAGCAGGGACAAGTGGCTCCAAATTGAGACTTTTGATAAGTCTGGACCAGCAACATATCTTGTAGACAGCAAGGAAACAGCGCACATCCCATGATGGAAGCAGGCGAGATGTTACTGCGTCACGCACACCACCCATCACAGTGCAAACTGCCTTTCTACAATATCTGTGGGATGGGTCCAAGCCGCGAGCTATGGCGGGACGCAAGGGAGATCATGCATACCTTGACATTTCACCTCGGTGGCCAGCAGACACACCAACCAAGCACACAAAGACAGCAAGATCTGCTACTCCATCTATTGCTGTGATCCCCCCCTGGTGTGCATGTCCACAACCACGCTTCCAGGGGTACTTCACAATGTGGCTAGCACTCAGACAGACCATGAAAGCAAAGCAGCAAGGCAGGACCTAGCACACTAAGGCAGCGTGACCAATTAAACACGAGGGCCAATCAAACACAAGGACCAATCAGCGTGGCCGATCAAGCAAAGGACCAACCAAATAAGGATCAATCAGCGTGACCAATCAAAGACAAGGACCAATCAGCGCAACAAATCGAACAGTAGAAGCAATCAAACACAAGCACCTCTCACCTGGTGCGGACGTGGAAGGCGTGCCCCCACTGCGCGCCGCCGCTGCATCCTCCACTCCGCCCTGCTTCCCCTTCTTCCCGACCCCCTCCCCCTCTGCCCCTGCTGCCTTGGCACCCTCGCCCTGTGAACCACCGCCAGCTTCCCCCTTGTTTGCCAGCACACTGTTCAGCGCGCTGGCTGTGACGCCATGCTCGGCAGCCAGCGCATTGGCTTCTCTCGAGCCGGCAACGATGTCGCGCGTCTCCACTGCGGGCACAAGCAGGCGGATGTGTGCTGTGCTGCGTGTGCAGATACATGCATGCGTACACATGTGTGCATGTTTACATGTATGTGCATGTGTATATATATGTGCATGTGTATGTTTACGTGCATGTGTATATTAATGAGCATGTGTATATTTATGTGCATGTGTGTATATGTGTATATGTGAATGTGAATGTGCAGCAGCAGGGACACAGTGGATGGTGGGGAACAGCTGGCGCTGAGCAACCTTGGGACCCGCAGGCCGTTGCTAGTGCGTCCCTCTCAGGCTGCCCCCCTGCACACCGCTTGTGTGCAACACAGGGCACCTCCCGGGCGGCTTCCAGAAAAGAATGATCCTGGGCTCAGGTTGACAAGGCAGCACAAGCAAAATGAGTTTATCTTTACAAGCGCCGCAACGAAAGTTGACGGATTTCACTGACGGTGAGCCGCCCTCAGCCCCATAGCTCACTGCCTTGCCTCTGTTTGTTTTGCCTGGATTTGGGTTCAGATTGCAAGCTCAAAAGGCTTGACCTCCTTTGTTTGACAGGTACAGCTATGTAACCCTACCCTTTTCACAGCCCCTCATTAGCTCCAGCTGAATGCTAGAAGGCAATGACTTTTTACAGCCACCCACTTCCCAGCTAGTGGTCTTGTCAGCTGCACTGCACTCACCCTCGCCATCGTCACTTGTTCCCTCCTCCTCCTCGTCCTCCTCCTCGTCCTCATCCTGATCCTCCTCATCCTCCACCTCCTCCTCCGAGCTCATGCCTGATGCACCTTCGCTCCCCTGCTCTTCTTCATCAGGGCCATCGTCCCTTTCCTCCTCGTCCTCCTCTTCGGCCTCTGATCCTGCTGCCTCACTGCCTTTGCTGCCATCCTCATCGTCTGAATCGCGGTTGTCGTCCCCTGCATCAGCATGCCAGCGCTTGGTGCTCTGGAGGGGTGGGCAAAAACTTCACTTCCATGGGACAGAGATTGCTACTGCTGTGGGCCAGCAGCGCCTTGCTGTGGAGCAGCAATGCCATCGCGATGGGATGGCAGTGCCATATCCTCCAGGCAGTGACGCCTATGGTGAAGCAGAGTGGGATCTGGGGACGCCTATGGTGAAGCAGAGTGGGATCTGGCGACGCCTATGGTGAAGCAGAGTGGGATCTGGCGACGCCTATGGTGAAGCAGAGTAGGATCTGGTGACGCCACAATGAAATGATGCTGCCTGTCACATATGTGGGAGGGCGCTGCTCTTGGGAGGGGGTACTTGAGTCTGTGGCCTTGCAATCAGAGAGGAGCATAGCTCGGGGTACTTGGGTCTGTGGCCTTGCAATCAGAGAGGAGCATAGCTCGGGGTACTCGGGTCTGTGGCCTTGCAATCAGAGAGAAGCATAGCTCGGGGTAGGGTGGTGAGCGGCACGAGCAGTTTATGGCCTAAGGCAGGTGTGACCGCGTTATCAGCTGGGGCAGGCTTGGCCTTGGGCAGATGTGACCTTAAATTGGCTGGGCCAGGTGTGACCTTGGGTAGGTGTGATAGGCGTGACCTTGCGATCAGCTGGGGCAGGTGTGGCTCAGGCAGGAGCAGCCTCCTGCAACTGGAGTGGGTCGTACATTCAGAGCAAAGGCGTGCACAGGGTAGGCAGTTCAGCTTGGGGGTGGGAGAGCCATGCCTGCAAATGCTCATGACCTTGCCACCAGAAGAGGATATCCGTGCCCTCCACAGTGTCACTCAAATGGGGGTTGCTGTCAAGGCTGTGGGACATTCAAGGCCCTGTAATGGGTATAACATAGCAACAGGAAAGGGACGCAATGGCATTAAGATGGGGATGCCATAGCAGTGGGGCAGGGATTCAATGGCATTGAGATGGTAATGCCATGGCATTGGCAAGGATATGCCATGGCAATGGGATGGGGATACCGTGGAAATGGGATGAAGATACTGTGGAAATGGGAAGGGGATGGCATGGCATTGGGATGGGGACACCACAGAAATGTGATGGGGATGGCATGGCATTGGGATGGGGACACCACAGAAATGTGATGGGGATGCCATGGTATTGGGATGGGGACACCACAGAAATGTGATGGGGATGCCATGGCATTGGGATGGGGACACCACAGTAATGTGATGGGGATGCCATGGCATTGGGATGGGGACACCACAGTAATGTGATGGGTACGCCATGGCATTGGGATGGGGACACCACAGGAATGTGATGGGGATGCCATGGCATTGGGATGGGGACACCACAGTATTGGGATGGGTACACCATGGCATTGGGATGGGGACACTACAGGAATGTGATGGGGATGCCATGGCATTGGGATGGGGACAGCACAGTTATGTGATGGGTACGCCATGGCATTGGGATGGGGACACCACAGTAATGTGATGGGGATGCCATGGCATTGGGATGGGGACACCACAGTTATGTGATGGGTATGCCATGGCATTGGGATGGGGACACCACAGTTATGTGATGGGTACGCCATGGCATTGGGATGGGGACACCACAGTATTGGGATGGGTACGCCATGGCATTGGGATGGGGATGCCATGGCATTGGCATTGGTTGCCATGACGCCAGGTGCCATAGCAGCAAGATGGGGATTGAAGCGTGTTGGAATGAAGGTTGTGCTGTAGTTTTGGACAGATTGAACTCAATTATGCTCCTTCAAGACCCACCTGCAAGATACATCTACGCAATCCATGCAAGTTGCAGGAAAGTGCACATTTGGCCAGGGAAGGTCATGCAAGGCACAGCTGGGCTGCGCCCACAGCTTCTGCTGCGTGCCCAGCTCATACCCGCTTCCCGGTCTCAAGCATGGCTCTGGCAACCACCGCTGCATACAAGGCCCACTCAAGCTTCATGTGACATCAGTCTGGAAGTGGGTGGCAGCTGGCACAACCTGGCAACCACAGCTGCCACCCACCTTGATGGCTAGCACCAACTGGCACCAATTGGCAACCACTGCTGCATGCAAGGCCCACCCAAACTTCATGTGTCCTCATATTTTAGCAAGCCAGGCTGCACCGACACACACAGCCGTGTGCATGATCCAGTACGGCCGCATTACCACCCAGCTGCTCGCCTGCTAGCATGCCAGGCTGCAGTAAGACCTGCAACAAAACTCTATCCCAATCCACAGCTGCTCGTAACGCCCAGCAGCAGGGCCAATCCACCAACCGGCTGCTGCAAGAACTGCTACAAGACTCTCACCCTCAGCTGCTTGCAAGCTGCTCAGCAGCAGGGCCGCACCACCAACCGGCTGCTTGCCTGCTGCCATGCTTGGCCGACGCAAGGCGCACCACAAAAAAGGATACTGCATACCCACCGCTTTCCAAATCTGCCAAATCAGAGTCCAGATCAGCGCCGTCTGCGGCCCCAGCATCCTTCTTAGCCGCCTCAAATTGCGCTTTGCCGAGCGCCCAGTCCACAGAAACCATGCGTGGCCCAATCTTCTGCACGCCCAAGCAAGCACGTGCTCATGAGCACCAGTTGATGCATGTGTCTTGGTATGCTTTAGGGAAACGGACCACCCCTGTGTGCCAGACTTTTTGCAGGCGTGTGTTGGTATCAAGCCACACGCTTTAACAAATGCAGGCCCGCGGCTCACAGCGGGCCAAAAGCCAGGCTGCTTGCCGTTGCAGCTCGGTCCACCAGCACCAGGGCTGCACACTTTTGCAGCCAACAGCATCAGGACCAGGAAGCAGCAGAGGCCGGCGCAAGGATGCATGTCTGATGGATGGCTATCTATGAGGGCACAAAGCGGGTTCCCTGTCCACCCTATCCATAAGGGCACGGAGCAGGCAGGCGCCCTGTGCATTAAGGCACAGTGCAGGCACACATGTCAGTTGGCTGCCCATCAGGGCACGGCGCATGCGCACGCATGTCCGGCGGATGGCTGTCCATCAGGACACAGAGCAGGCACCCTGCGTTGCGCTCCTCCAGCATGCCACACTGACGTACAGAGGCACACACATACAGAGGGCACATGTACAGAGCATACAAAGGGCACACGTACAGAGGGCACACACATACAGAGGGCACACACGCGTGCCAAGGGCTGGGTGAGAGGGGTTGAGCCATGAGGGCCAGGCAAAGCCCCCAAAAGGCCAGACAGAGCCCCCAAGAGGCCAATGACGGCCAGACAAAGCCCCCAAGTGGCCAGACAAAAGCCCCCAAGAGGCCAGACAAAGCCCCAAGAGTCTCTGTTTTGACCCTTCCTAGACCTCCAGGTGCCCAGTCATCTCAGCCCAGCCCCGCACCTCATGTGAACTGTGTGCTTCTCACCAAGCAAGGCCCTGCCCTGTCGGCATGCCCCCTTCCCCCCCCCCCTCTTCCCTTGTGCCGCCCTAGCAGCGAGACAGAATGCCCCTCCATCGCGCGCACCGTGCCGTTCACAAACTTGATGGCCTTCTCCGCCTGTGCACGTGTGATGAACGCGGCAAATGCAAAACCCCGCAGCTTGCCGTCGGTTCCCCGCGGCAGCGTCAGCTCCCACACAAACCCTGCCTGCTGCAGCGCAGCCCGCACGCTGGCCTCAGTGGCCTGCAGCACCACAAGTACAGGCACAGCACGAGGTGTGTGTTGGAAAGGGTGGGGCACAGGTGCGCAGCATGGCGTGCACACATACACGGTGGCCTCAGTGGCCTAGCCTTCAAAAGCGCCACCAGGTTGAGGACAATGGATGGGGTTGATGCTGGTGAGGATGGAAGCGCGTGCATGGCGCAGTATGCACAAACACACATACACATGCCAGCCAGGGCAGCCTGCAACCAGCCTGGAGCGGCACATGCTTTGTACTATGGCTTCTATGTTGCACATGCGGGACACTAAAAATGGGTGTGTGCTTGCATGCACGCGCGCACGCACACTGCCTCCCCTTGACCACGCACCCATCCACCAGCGTCGCTGCCCCGCCCCCTCCCCCGCACACCATTGTTGGTATTGATGCCTGTCGCACGCAACAATTGCTGCTGGCAGGGTGCTTAAACAGGCCACACAGTGCATCACAAAAAATTGCTGCTGACAAGGTGCCTGAACAGGCAATCATAGTACAAAACAAGCGCATGGTACAAAACACATGCCGCTGCACATTTGGCTCCCCAGGGGTATGAAGCCACTCTGCAGAGCAAAAAGCAGCACCGCAGCTGTGTCCCCTAACAGGTGGCTCCCAGCAAATGGGCCCCCAACAAGTGTCTCTCTGCATCAAGCGGCAGCGGCTTCAAGGAGCCCAACCTCAGCTGTGGCCCAGATGGCACGGCCCCACGGGCAAAGGCAGGCGCAGTGGGCAGAGGCATGCCAGAGCGGGCAGAGGCATGCCAGAGTGGGCAGAGGCATGCCAGAGCGGGCAGAGGCATGCCAGGCATGGGCAGAGGCATGCCAGAGTGGGCAGAGGCATGCCAGGCATGGGCAGAGGCATGCGCAGTGGGCAGAGGCATGCGCAGTGGGCAGAGGCATGCCAGAGCGGGCAAGGCCTAGCCAAGTGTGTGTAAGGCGCAAAGGGGCTGACGGCGCACCCACAGTGAGTGCAAGGCCAGGCAAGGTGAGTAGGGCAGTGCAAGCTTGGTGTAAGGGCATGCACAGCCAGGCAAGGCGAGGAGGCGCAGTGTCAGGGCATGCGCAGCCAGGCAAGGCAGAGAAGGCTCCAGGTGCACGCACCGAGAAAGGCAAGTTCCGGACGATGACACGCCACTTGCGCACATGGGCGCCTTCTCCAGTGACTTGGCGCGCCCACAGAACATGCTCAGTTGGAACCTCCCCTGCATCCGCCCCCTCAGCTGCTGCCTCCTGCAGCAAAGCAGCATGAGCGGATGCCGGGTGATAGTGCCATGAGCGGATGCTGGGTGATAGTGCCATGAGCGGATGCTGGGTGATAGTGCCGTGAGCGGATGCTGGGTGATAGTGCCGTGAGCAGATGCTGGGTGATCGTGCCATGAGCAGATGCTGGGTGATAGTGCCACTCCGCAATAGTGATACCAAAAAGAAATCGTTAGGGAGTCTTTCCCAAATGGTGCACTGCATATTGATGGTGATGTGGAAGTGAGCATACAAAAAGAAGGGAGCACCGCTTATCTTAAGAGGATGTCACAACCCAAGAGCACCTATTTTCCATAAGACATAGCTTGCCGCGCAGTGTGTTGCACCTCTGTGCCTCAAAGCATGCCACACATTTGGTTGAGCACTCGCCCAACAACCAACAGCGTGCACATGCAGGCATTGGGGTGCGGGCGCGAGATGGAGAGTGAGCATATCACATGCAGCATGTGTGAAGAGAGGAGAGGAGGTCTGCACAGAGTTCACACTGCATCAGAAAAGGACATTTGTGGCCTTGCACCATCAGTGGGTGGCATTGTGCAGCAAAAGCCTGGGTAGCTGTGTGCAATGCTAGGGGACGCCATAGAGGTGCAGCTGGGCCTGGAGCACAAAAAGCTGTAAAGTCACCTTTTCCTCGATGGCCTATAAAGGGGCGGTCACAAGAAGCGCTAGTGGCGACGGGAACAAGGCAGGGCGCGTGGAAGAGATCCAGGTGCAAGGGCTTGGCAAACAAGTAGCACACAAATGATCATGCAGACGGGCAGCCAACAATACTGCGGCAAGGGTTAGGAGGCAGCAAAAAGTGATGAATGAAGGAAGCGTTCCCCTGCCTACAACCACAACATGCAAGCACATGCGCAGACAGGCACACACACCACAACTACCCCTTATGCATTCAAATCCTAAGATGATCCACAAAAGCCTGTACCTGCCCTCCCTCAGCGGCCCCTCCGCCCTTCTTGCTGCCCTTCTTGCCAGCTTTCTTGCCGCCCTTCTTGCCAGCACCTGCGGCAGCAGGCCTCAGCTTGGCGCCATGCAGGGTGGCAATGGCGGCGGCGGCTTGGGCGACCTGCTCACACAATGACAGGGTTCCTGAGTAACTTCCTCCGCCTTTTTTTCTCGTTCTCACTTATCATTCATAATATTGAAACCCTGATTTGACAAACAAAGTCCTCTGATTTGTTGATAGGATAGTTGCGCGCTCATGCTCCAAGCACCCTTGATGATCCAGAGCACACCTAACTTTCTTCCCACAGCCCCCGTAAAAAAAACAAGCACGATGAACACGTGGTGTAGTGAAGACTTCCCAATTTAATCCCTCCGCGCTCTCCTCCTCTTAAAACACACGCAGAATGTACATTATACAAATGCACTAGCGTATGGTCTCGTAAAAACCTAGGCTGCAGCGACCTTGTGGCCCTGTGCACAGGCCTGTGCTCTAATGTAATTGTGGGTTAGAGCCCCGTGTAAGGCAAGATCATTGCCCCCGCAAGAAAGGCAAGATCACCGCCTCCGCATGTAAGGCAAGATCACTGCCCTCCCAAGACCCTGCAAGGCTCAGCTGAGCTGCCAGGGTCAAGGGCCCAGGCCCTTCCTCTTTTTCTCACCCTGACCGGGACCTCTGCCTTGCCAATCATGCACCCCACACACCAAATTACATGACATCTTTGATGCAGGAAGCATTTGCAAGAGCTCCCAGCCAGCCAGGAATCCAGGACATTTCCTGGCCTAATAGCTTGGCAACCGACTTCCTAACCATCGGAGGCATTGGTGCACCAACAATGCATGAGTTTACCAACAATGCATTGCTGCAATGTTGGAATCTATATCTTGGCCGGGCCGGACAGCCAACTCGCCAACCAATGTCCCACTAACACATCAGCACCGTCCCATAAGGCATCAGTTCTGTCCCACAAGGCATCAGTACACAAGCAAGGCATCAGTACAATGTCAGAACCCACCCCCGTCTCCCCCCCAAACAAAAGTGCACACAGCCTTACCGCCTCGTAGACCAGCATCACTGCGTCTCCATGGCAGCCGTCCGCCCTTAAATGGGCTTTGTCAGCAATGTCCTTTGGGACTTACCGTCTCGTAGACCAGCATCACTGCGTCTCCGTGGCAGCCGTCCGCCCTTAAATGGGCTTTGTCAGCAATGTCCTTTGGGAAGGGGTTGACCACCTCCTCCAGCTTCAGGCACAAGCAGGCGGGCAGGTTCTGCTTCAGTAGGTTTGGAACAAAGCAGCTAGTTTGGGAAATACATCAGCACCGCCTCTGCAAATGCCAGCTGCATCCACACCATTGCGTGCGCTAGCAGCACCTCCCTCCATTGCGCACACTAGCAGCACCCCCTCCAATGCGCACGCTAGCAGCAAAGGAGCAGGACTGAAGGCACAGGATGCAACAAAGATGAGTGCTTGCTTAAAAACCCTGGCCGACCAAAGACGCACCGCCCGCCAAGTAGAAAGTGAAGCAGCACCCCGGGCTGCACCCACCTTGCCTGCCCGGCGAGCCAGGGACACAGCCTGCTCCAGCACTGCAGGAGACAAACCTCCCAGCGCCACAGCCCGCTGCATGCGATGCTTTTGAGCGGCAGGAATGCCTGCTGTCACGGCACACTGCTCCTCCTTCTGCAGCTGCTGCTGCTGTTGATGCTGCTTGTCCTTGTCCTGCTTGCGCTTCTTGTGCTGTGGCTCCTGCTGCTGCTCTTCCTCCTCCTCCTCCTCCACCTGCCCCAGCTTCTGCTGCTTGCGGAGCTTCTTTGGGGCTGCACCCGCCTGCTGGGCATCCTCGACCCCTTGCTCCTTCCCCTTCACTTTCTTCTGCTTGGCCTTTGCATGCTGTTCTTGGGGCACCGTTGCTTTGGTCTCCTTACCCTCCTTTGTTGCAGCTGCAGCACCACCCTTATTTGCTGCCACATCAGCAGGGCCTTTCCCGCCCTCCGTCCCATCCTGGCGCTTGCGCTTGCGCTCCTCCAAGGGTGCGCGCCTGTTGGCCAGCTCCACCTGCTTGTGCACAGGTGCATGTGCACATAGGTGCATACGCAGTCGCAAGGGCGCGCACATATTGGCTGGTTTGTTCTTCAGCCTAGTCTTAAATTCTGTGCTCCGCGCATGTTTCCCCAATTCTACCCATGTAGGCCTTTCCTCAAGCGATCACTTTTCACAACGCGGTCAGTGCACTTCCAACCAACAGGCATGATAGAGCACCATGCCAGGTACACTGGCTCATGCGGCTTATGTAGCACACAAGCTCACACGCTATACGCGCAATTGTTTGGCAGAAGTTGACCCTGGTGCTTTCCCATGCTCCCTTCACCTGGAGCTTCCTCCCGCCAAGCACTTTCCCATTCATCTCCTCCACAGCACGCTGGGCATCCTCTGGCAGGGCGTACTGCACAAAGCCACAGCCTTTGTGCTTTGGGGCGCCCTTGTCTCGCACCAAGAAGCACTGCTTGACAGGTGCCACATCTGCAAAGGCCTCCTCAAAGGGCTGCTGGTCTATGGAGAAAGGGATGCCTCTGACAAACACTGTCCGATTGTCCTGCGTTTTCACATGTGTACATGTTCATGTTCAAGTTTGTGTTTGTAATTGTACCTGTGTGTGTGCTTGCAGTGTGTGTGAGCGTTTATGTGCGTGCGTGTGTGCACGCATGCGTGCGCGCGTGTGCACATGCAGAAGAGTACATCCAAGCATGCTTGCTTGCATGCGTCTGTATGCGAGTTCATTCTTCTTTCCATAAATACTCATCTACTATTTACATGCACTGCCGTGAGTACTGCTCTTATTGAAATTTGATTGGAAAGGTGAACCATGCCAAGCAGCCGCCCCCCTTTTCTTGCACAATCTCAAGACTGTTACGTTTCTCACATTTTGCATGGTCAATGCACCATTGCAATAATGCCACAGAGCCACTGTAAATGCCATGCATGCACATACCTTGGCACCCCCCTCTGGCAGCCCTTTCCCCATTCCCTCTATATCTCTATATAATGAATCAATTTAATTCCATCTGATAACAACTGCACATTATTTCAACGTTGCATGTGATTCAGCAAAGCATTTTTTTCGCAATTCCACGTCTTGATTTAAGTTTCCAGATATTCCCTATGCAGATTTTTGCAAGTAACCTCTCCTCCCGCCTCTTTCGGGAGGCGTGCAGCACCTCATACCCCGTACCTCAGCCCTTGGCTCCCACTTTCCTCCACTGTACCAACAAAAGCAGTAAATTTAGACCCAGGAGGCAGCAGCAGCTGGGCAAGGAGGTGTGTGTGCGAGCGGTGGCGCCCGAGACCGCAATGGAACCAGCTGCACCAGTAGAGACTGCCCAAACCAATGGCAAGCCGCCCATAGCTTATCATGGCCAAGGCCCAGCCCGCGTTGCCAGAGCTGAGCGCATGACCAAGGAGACGCAGGTGGAGGTGTCCATCAATCTGGATGGCACCGGGAAGTGTATTGCCGACACTCCTGTGGGCTTCTTGAACCACATGCTGGACCAGATTGCCTCCCATGGCCTGTTTGACCTGACGGTGAAGGCCACTGGTGATACCTGGATTGACGACCACCACACAGTGGAGGACATTGCCCTTGCTCTAGGCACGGCCTTCTCACAGGTCTGATTGTGCTTCTTTTCGCCGAATGCGCCAGGTTACTTGTTGCATGGTGAGGTACAATGGATCTGATCATAGTAGCAACCCCGTGTGCTCTATAACATGCAAGCGCATGTGACGGACGGCTAGGCTGTTGTAGGGTTGCTGGACAGGCACTAACACGCATGCGCACAGGCATACATGTCCACATGCACATGTGCTGTCAAGTGCACACCCGCAAATGCGCACACACACACACTCAGATATTAACACATGATTACACACACGCACGCACGCACGCGCTTACATATACACACCAGACGCACGCTCCCGAACACAGCGAAGCGTTGTTGGTGCCATGCTCATGCTCCTACCATAGGCCTTGGGCGACCGTAAGGGCATCCACAGGTTTGGCGAGTTCACGGCCCCATTGGATGAGGCACTGTGCCACGTGGTGCTGGACCTTTCAGGCCGCCCCCACTGTAGGTGAGTCTTTTGGTGTGCACAGCCCCGCGGTGCCAGGTGCACACTTTGCCAGCCGGTGGGTGTGACTTAGACTTGTGGTGCAGTGCCACACGGTGCTGGAGCTTTCAGGGTTTGTTCACAGCTGCAGCAGAGCGCACCAAGTGGTGCTGCCATGAGCTTCGGAGACCTGCATACTAATGCCACCCTTGCAACAGGCGAGTTGGCTTAGATCTGCAAATTCAGCCCACTGCTTGCAGCAGGCGTGCTGGCTCTCTGGGTTGTGGGTGGGCACCACTCAGCTTTGATGCAGCTCTCTAAAAAGCTTTTGCCCCCCCCTGCCCATGCCCTCCTGGGCGAATGCCAGGGCGCAAGTACCTTCACCTGTACATACCCATCACACCTTGTGCGCATACAAACATACGACATGCACACATGCACGCACTCGCGCGCACGCGCGAAAATCACACACACTAACACGCAAACTCACAAACTACACACCAGAGCAGATAGATGCGCGCAAGCACACACGAGCGCGTGTGTGCACACACATTTACACGTGGACACACGCCAACGCGCACGCGCATGCAGCACACACACACACATACACACACACACGCACAAACACACACACACACATGCACACCACACCACAAACAGACGCGCGCAACCACGCATACAAACACAAACACGCATACACTGACGCGCGCATGCACGCATGCACACACACAGACGCATGCAAAGCATGACTACACTGTGCTGGCCATGCAGCATGGACACTGGCTCTGCCTCACACGTGACTCAAGCCCTGCCCTTTGGACAGAACCTTGCGCAACCTGTAACATTCATACTTTTCTGTGCTGCTCCTCACCCTCTGCCCCTCCCCCTCCATGTCTGTGGCTTCCCCTTCTGTGCCATGCCAACCTAACATGCCTTGTGCACTCAGTATAAGGCTGCTTTCTTCTCTCCTGCCACCCCTTGGTCTATCACCAACGCCATATGCATGCCCTCCTGAGCTATGACCAACTACGCCCATGGCTCCAGCCTGATCAATTCAATTCATTCCACCCTTGCCCCCACTTTTTGGTTGTTGCTGCACCCTCCAGAATACTAACTTTCACCTGACCGGCACCATCTTGCTCCCATTCACACCTGCATCTTTTGGCCCACCACTGTGACATTGAGCTGCTCACTCACATTGTACACATATATTTGCATGATATATTTGGCTCTTTCCACCCCGTATTGGAGGCACTCACGGATGCCTCTCATTGCTGTGTCTCCATGTGCCCCCTGCCCTTGCAGCTGTGGCCTGACCATCCCTGCCCAGCGGATTGGCAACTTTGACACGGAGCTGGTGGAGCACTTTTTCTCGGTGAGCAAGGCCGGCAAACAAGGCTGTGGCTTGGGAGCACAGGGCGCTTGAGCCTTGCCCTTTCCTCTAAAGTGTGTGTGTGTGTGTGAGCCTTACAGAGTGAACCTCTAGGCCCAGATGCATGGCCCAGTGCGAGTTGTGCTTGACACCCGTCCGTGGAGCTGGTGGCATGCACAAGGCGCGCAGCGGTCTTTGAGAGTGCTCACAAGTTTTGTAACGGACAAGCGATGGTGGGATGACAGCCCAGCCACACCCCTTTTCCCTTGATGGTTTGCTGTTTGCTGCCCCTGCCATCTGTTTGCTCTGTTTTTGCTTTGCGCACTATGCCCTTGCCCGTAGGAAAGCGCCTGTCTTCTAACAAAGATTTTCACCGGACCCGGTGCTGAGCGTCGCACTTCCTGCCACCCCCTTTCCTTTGCTCCTGGCAAATTATCCAAAGCCCTCTGTCTGTGCATGCTGGCACAGCAGATGCTCGCATTGCTCGTGCATGCGCTGCTGCTGCATGTGAGCATGCTCACCTCCGCATGCGCTGCTGCACGCATGACCAGCCATAACCTTTCAAAATGCCCGGGATTAAGTGCATTGCTTCCTAACTTGCATGCTTGGTCCTGGAGTGGACCCATGCGATGCATCAGTGGCCTGCCGCAAGAGCCTGCCTGGACCCATGCGATGCATCAGTGGCCTGCCGCAAGAGCCTGCCTGGACCCATGCGATGCATCAGTGGCCTGCCGCAAGAGCCTGCCTGCAGAGCCTGGCAGTATGCATCAGTGGCCTGCAGTGCTTGACAGAGCCGCACCTGGCAGAGAACGCCACATTTGCCTGCCTGCAGAGCCTGGCAGTATGCATCAGTGGCCTGCAGTGCTTGACAGAGCCCCTTCCTGGCAGGGAACCCCACGTTAGCCTGCCTGCTTTCATGTGCCACTTGACAGCCGCCTGTCACTGCTTTCATGTGCCACTTGACAGCCGCCTGTCACTGATGGTGGGCGCGGGCGCAACCATGGAGCTTGTTGCAGGACATCTCCTGGCAGCACGCATCTCATCTGAGTGCTGGGCTTCTTTCACGGCTGTGCCTGCTTCCGCCCCTGCTCTCAATGAGTGGGCAGTGCCTGGCCTGGTCACCCAATGGTTTTGATAATATAAGTAATATTCTCTAGGACTTATATTTAATGTATTAAATATAATATATTTGATCATATATCAATGGTTTTGATACATAGTGAGTAGGAATTACATGCCCTCCAGAATACAGGGCTCCATCAGGTGTACCCATTTTCATGGTGCAGTGCTCCATTGTGTTCCCCCTCCCCAAAGGTGCAGTGCTCCGTTGTGTTCCCCCTCCCCATGAGCAGCAGCTGTGATGCCCATCATCTCATTGCACCCGCAAACAGTCCTTTGCCAGCACCTCAGGAACCTACCGGCCAACACCCATGACTTGGCCGCACCCTCATGCGCTCTCTCCTCTCCGCCAACACACTCGGCACATCCATGTCAACACCCACCACCGTGCTGCACCCTCATGCACTCAGTCTTTTTTGCCATCACCTGGCATGATCCAGTGCACATCAGCCACAGTGCTATTCCTATTTGCGCGCAGTCCTTCGCCAACACCTCAGGCACCACCCTGCACATCCGGCAGCTGGCCGGCAAGAACAGTCATCACATTGTAGAGTGCACATTCAAGGCCTTCGCACGTGCACTTCGTGTGGCAACTGAGTATGACCCGCGGCGCCAGGGCACCATTGCCAGTTCCAAGGGTGTGCTCACACAGCAGTGAGCAATTGTAAGGGCTCACAGTGGTCAATGACACAGACCCCACTCTGGGTGTATGGCGGGGCCTGCCTGTAGAACAGCGAGCATACCATGAGGGTGTGGGGGGTGACCCCAAATGAGCGCTGTTTAGAGTACACAGTGGGGCCGCTACCTGCATATTATGAGCGAGCACTGAGGATGCAAGTAGGAAATGGATTTTACCCCGAGTGCGCCGTGAGGGCGTATATCAGAGAGGCTCTGTGTGGCAGTGCGTGACATGAAGGCAGCTTGGGTATGCATACAGAGCAGTGCTTAACTGCAACAGATTGCAGTGGGGAAGTGGTATTGCAGGAGGTAAATGATAACGCATTTGGGATGTTTGGCTGGGTAGCCAAGCCTATCATGCAGGACATGCTGCTGCTGTAAGGGGCGCACACACATCAGCAGGTAGAGCAGGATCTAGAGGGGTTTGGAGGATGGGACAGCAGGTCAGTGGTGTCCATCTGCATAGATGACAATAAGCAGAGCAGACTTATGGCTCCGAAGGGGGCTCCAACCAAAGGCAGTTGATGTGTGGCTGGTCATTGTCAGGCAAAAAGCTATCCATGATGTCAACCAGACATTTCAGTGGAATGAAATGGCAGACTTTATTGCACCGCAAAGGCATTCTGGTAAGGCAAGGCATGCAAGGGGTCCCTGCCAGGAGTGTAGGAAAAGCAGTGTAGGAAAAGCCTGTCAAAAAGGCAAATCATTCCTTATTTAGGGATTCCCACTCGCCCGGAGCCCATACACAAGTCATGACCGGAAAAGAAATGCACCCTACTGGTGTTACTGGTGTTACATCAAGCCATCAATCAACATGCGCGACTGCTGGACTGCACATAAAGATCATGTTGTAAAGGAAAAGGTCTTGAGTTTTTAGCAGTAGCACCACAAAAATTTTATCTTGAATAAACCCCTTGAAACAGTGAGAAGAAAGGGCTGTTGATTTTTGAACCTTGCAGCATTGTCCCAGCGTGCCTAGCATTACATATGGGGTGGCTAGCAATGTTGTTGAGATGCCAATTAGCTTCAGGGATGTCATGGGCAAGATTTTGCAGCCATGTAGGGTTGTGTTTATAGAGGTGGAGCTGTGCAGCTGTATTCCAGACTGCTATGATATGGAGATTCCAAGAGGCCTAGGGTAAGGAAGTCTCTTGACTAATCCAGGACTGAGGGGAAGCGTAGGCAATCTCGTGAGCTGGAATTGTTCCAAGTTTATAACACAAGTGGGGATAGGCTGCCAGGAGATTTGAGTAAGGGTTGGTGATCATGGATCCATTCCAAGATGGTAGGAACATGAAAGTGGCAATTGTTTTGTACTATGGCTTCTATGTTGCACATGTGGGACACCAAAAAGTGGGTGTGTGCTTGCATGTACGCGCGC
>LKMJ01002075.1_pt1 | contig 18248 bp, 13 predicted proteins | sample 643391 | NCBI WGS metagenome assembly LKMJ01 (sample SAMN04112250, study PRJNA286221) | soda lake metagenome | biome: soda lake; feature: Kulunda Steppe; material: water; isolation source: sample PL-Br10 brine of Picturesque Lake | place: Russia: Kulunda steppe | collected 2010-07 | reverse complement strand
GGGGGGGGGGGGGGGCTTGTATTTTGCATGCCTTGCCAAGTTAGACTATTTTCGATTTCCTTTCTCGATGGCACAACAAGCTTTGTGATTCCATTTCAGATATGATCCCTCCACACTTTCCTTATCTTAAACCTCAGGTCAGCAGTGAATTCTGAGTAACAAACAGGGTGCCCCTGCAAGTAAGCGTTATGGATTATATGGATTACCTGTGGATGTAGAAAAGCAAAGGAAAAATGCCAACAGAGATGCCCCTGTTTGTGTGGATTAAGGAAGAGGTTAAAACCTGGTGCAAGCACCAGGCAAAAACCCACCATCATACAAGGATGAGGGTCGTTTGTGGTTGGGCCAGGAGGGTTCTGAAAAGAATGATGTGCCCTGTCTGTGTTATTTCTCAACCTTCTACTTCTTTGTGATTCTCGTTCTATGATTTTGTCACATTGAACTGAATGTGTGCACAGATCAAGTGTAAGTTTTCATGTCACACCGGTTAGGCCAAGCTTACTGAGTGGCGGCTCAGTATGACATTGATAAATGGTCCCCATCATCCAATCAGGATAGTGTGTGGGCTCACTTTGTGGCAGTAATATTGCTGTGCAAGTGTGCATTTTAGTCTAGTGTGCTGTTTAGTTGCTCTTGCTAGTTGTTGCTCTGGCGTGTCATCACAAAATTTGGCTTCCATGAGTTGCACATCCCAACGCAAAATGTGCAGACCCTGACTCTTACTTTGATGGACAATATGCTTTTCAGCTGGCAGTACACAAATAGCTTCTGGTCTAGAATCTGCTGTAAGGTTTGGTAAAAGCCATTGAGTAAAGTTCAGTTGGCTACATGTGCTGGCTAAACCAGACTGTTGAGCCATCCGGGCTTCACTTCCAATGTCTGTGAAAATGACGTCTCCTCCAAATTCACCTTCACTAAAAGTTTAAATTACGATGTACTCCCCAAAAAATACACCTCAAAGGTGGCATGACCTGAAAGGAAAATCCGAAGGCAATCCAGAGTAGGCAGTGAGAGCATTCCCTAGAAAAAAAGAAAGAGGTGGGGAAATGTGGAGGCCTGTCTTAATGGTTGTGAAAAGAAGACTGGTAACCAAAGGAAAAAAGGTCACCTGGGTCGAGGGTACCACATAAGCACCAGAGTAACAGGTTAGGTTACATAGCTGTACCTGCCAAACGAGGGCAGCTTAGCTGAAGCCAATCAGGCCTGCAACCAAAATCAGCTAAAGAACAAGCAAGGTGGTGTTCTAAAGCCTAGGCACAGCAATCCATGCAATCATGCACAAAAAAGGCCAGGCCAGGGTAATAGAAAAGAAAGAACTTGATGAGGATCAGGAGGGTGACTTACAATGCCCCATTTTCTAATTCTGATATTGAGAGGTGGCATAAATTTCCCCAGAGCACTGCACTAGACTCGGCTAGTCTGGTACAAATTAAGCATACTTAAGCTTTCAGTAAGTTTTGCGGCTTTATGAGGCTTGATAGAAAGCTTCCTTGCTTTTTGAGGATCAATACCAAGATTCTGGGAGACTTTACACTGTGCTACCCTATTACACTTACACAGAGACTGCTTTACACCAAATAGCATGACCATAACTTGAGCAGTATTTGAGCTAATGGTGTGTGTGGACTGGCTGTGGATACCCAGACTGGACCGGGTTACCCAGTGTACACAAAGCTGACAACAGTTTGCCAATGATGCTCAGTTTCTCAGTCTCAGAGACTTGTGTCTCTGATGCCTTTACCCTTGCCCATACGTTCTCTCTCTGGTCTGCGGACAGGCAAAGTCAGCACTGCATGAAGCTGCTGCTAGATGTACTCACAATGGATTGGATAGGATAGACTGGACTGGGGCGCTGCTGAGCCTGTTGCCCACCAAGGGCTAGGAGTGTCCATGATCCCCGTTGCCTGGTTTTGCTTCACTGGCGGAATCGGCTTGGTGCCCAGGTCCTAGGTGACCCCTTTCCCTTTTTTGGAGTATTCCTTACTGCATACCTCCTTTTTTCTTTATCTTTTAACTTTGTATTTTAGCTTGTCTCACATGTACTGGCAACTTTCTAGATCAAGGTCCTGGATTGATGTTGCAAGTTGCAGGCCTGAGAGGTGTACAGAGGGTGCAAGCAGCAGGCGAAACCCCTTATCAGATCAGGAAGATGTTAGTGAGGGGGGGGGCTGGAGGGTCTGGCTTGAGCCATTTTTGCTCTGCCTGACCTGAACTGCCCTCGCTTGGCAGATACAGCTGTGTAGACCTGACCTCATCAATGAAGTATGTTTTTGCTTGTGTGAGTGCTTGTTGTGGCTAGGCTCAAACACAACCTGCTCCACCTCTTACTCTGTTCTATGTGTTGGCTTTGGTTGCAGGCCTGATGGAATTCTGCTGAGCTGTCCTCTTTGCCAGGTGAGATGATGTAACCATTACCTAGCAGATTCCAGCCGAGCTGCCCTTGTGCGCTTGCATGTGTACATGTATATTGTACTTCTTGTTTTAGCATTGGGCAACTTGTCTTCAACTGCTAAAACAGAGTGGTACTTGTCTTTCACCAGTGTGCACTTACAAACAGAAAATTTTCTTCTTTCTAGATTGAAACCTCAATCCTCATTACAAAATATGCCAAATAGTAAACCTGAAATATAAGAATGCCACAGAAATTGTGCTCCACGTTGTAGGTGATAAGGGTGCACGCAAGTGAGCGCCCCCACAAGCACCTGCACGAGGTTAAGGATTTCTATCTTGATTCTGTCCTAAACTTGACATTGCCAGTGATATTGCATGTGTCAGTCTATGCCTTTTGATGCATGTGTTCTATATCTCTCTATTTAGCTGCATGGTTCATGTCATTATGTCATCTTCCCAGGGCATTCCCTCTAGGCCAATATATTTACTACTCAAGATCTAAGAGTATGCTTGCACAGTTTCTCAACTAGGAACGGATCTGGAATAAGCACTGTCCCTGCAAAGCATCCCTATGCGCATCGTTTAGTTACGTATCATTCCCATCATCTTCTGCCTCGGGTGCGCTCCAGTTGTACGTCAGCGTGTCTATCTCTTGTTCGTGGATAGGCGCAGATGACTGAGCTTTGCACTTGAGATCCAGAGACCTATAGGTTCTTCTTTTTAAATGTATGCGGTACAGTGACCTTCCAACTTCCCGTGGATAAATTCCCCTGGATGTCCACCCTGACCACAGAGGAGGACTACCAGAGGGCAAGCATGCACCTAGGTCTACGCCCAATCGCAGGTCACCACTGCGTTCACTACCCCCCACTGCAGGTGATTTGATTGGAACGAAATTGAGATCCACATGGGTGGGCTGAGCTGCTACCCCCTCATGACAGGGCTCCTTCTCCTACATTTCCTGACCCAGCCAGTCCACCATGCTCCTCATCATCAGCACTAGCAGCAACAGGTTGGGGAAGAATATGGGAGAGAACGCGGGGGGGGCAACAGTGGGGGCAATGCAAGCAACTCTTGTCCTGCTAAGTTGACTTCGTCGGAACGTCAGGAAGAAACCCCTGCATGAAGTTAAACGATCTTTTCGTTTCTCGCACGCGCTTGATTTCTTCAGAATTAGTCTAATTTAGTCAACTGGCCTTAGTAGACAACCTTTGGAGAACCTACCTAGGTGCAATCCAGAACGATTTAAGAAACAGTGATGCCAAACTTGCCGGAATACATTATTACAGCACATTTACCCCTAAGAGCTTCGCCTCCTCTCCCACTCTGCCTTGCACGACAGCAAGAAACCCATAACACAACACAAAGAACCCGGCCCGCGCCCAGTTGCCATCACTTGCATTGATGACATTATAATTCGAGCCGATCAGTGTGACTAATTTGATATTATATGTCTTAACATGCAACAGGCAAAGGATGACTTGATGCGGCTATAGCAAGCACCATGGACCCTGAAACGCATGCAGGCGTGCTGGTGCTCTGGGTACGGTTTGGAGACGGTGATGTTTGTTTGCTTGATTTTTGGTCATCACTACTGACATGGTCATTATCCCTTTGCTGCAGCTTGTGTTGAGCGCGGTTAAATACAAGATGCAGCACAGCATCTTATGCAAACATGCCTAGTGGCAGCAGGCCTGCAAGCACTTGTGAAAGCTGTGTTTATATACACATTGATTGTCCTTTCTAGGTCCATGGATGGTACCATCTTTACATACACCGGTATAACGGGAACGTGAAAGTTCCTCCTGACAATCCATGCACAGGACCTTGAGAATTGCCGTCTGCCAGAAGGAGTGCATGTGGCAGAGCTTGTCCGTGACCTGAGGGCTCGATACGTGGAGCCCAAAACTTCAGAGAACCCTCAACACAGGGAGCTTGGCTTTGTCATCAGCCTGACTGAGACAGTCAGATTGCCCCGAGATCAAGAAGAGGGCTTGCGGTTTACAGGTGTTCAAATTCGACGCTGCTTGGGCAAAAGATGGGGCAAAGGGGAAGAAGCGGAGAGCTACTTGGGATCGGTGAGGTAACATAGAGCGCAGGTGCAGCCTGGGAAAGTGGGCAGTCTCAGCTCCTGCATGCAGCAAAAAACCGGTGCTTGGCACTTGGCGCAATTGCTGTTGTCGAGGGCATGCTGTTGGGATCCTTGTTGGACGTTGCCTGATAAACAATTAGAGGGTGCGCGCACATGTGTGTGTGTGTGCGTGCGTACATCTGCACTTTACCCATGCGGCAAGTCGTGGCTCACACTGTTACCTCCAGGAGTACAACTTCGTGAAGAACATTGCAAACATAGTCGCCAACAAACAGCTGGCCCACATTGTGCTTTTGGGCGGCGACCGCGACTGCCACAGCATCTTTGAAACTGCGCTGGTTGATCGCGTCAAGTGTGAATTGCTGTACGTCCCTGGCCGCGTCAATCATAACTACCTACGAGGTGAGGCCTTGCACGTGTGTTTGCAAGTTGCAGCCGGCACATTCACATTGGTCAAATGCAACACGGTCATCTTGTGAATGGGCGCACCCTTGGGGTGGGATCCATTGATGGCCTGGAAGTAAGCACACACTTTGGTCAAGAGCAAAGAATCAAAAGGCATGACAGTGTTTGAAGACGCTTTGTTGTGTAAGCTCGTTTGCGTTTTGAATAAAGCAGGGTTTCTCATCTCACGAGCATGCATGACAGTTATTACAATCTGCTTGGACAAACCATGTTGAACACCATGGCTGAGCATGCATGATAATCTTGACATTGCCTTTTGTCCCCTGTCCCAGGTATAGCAGCGCGTGGCGTCAAGTGCTACAACTATTGTTCTACCATTGCCAACATTGTTGGACATGAAGTTAAGTTTCTATACAATGATAAGAATCCTGAGGATCCAAGCAACATGACCTACAAGCCTGGACAACCAGAGCTTTTCACTGGTGAGTTTCATCCATTCTCCGGATTCTTCAGATTGACTTGGTGATTCTCCTGTCTAGTCTGGGTCAGAAGTTTGTCTCATCCATTACTCATTTGTTGACGAGTTTTTTTGCACGGCTGGGGTTTCACGGGCCTCCGCTCAACCGCCCTTGTCTAGCCCTTGAAGTACCCTCCTTGAGCCCTGGGCTGCATTGCAATGGCTATTCCCCCTCCGATTCCTTACCTTGCTCCCTCTGTGCTGGTTTGGCCAGGAAGGTATCTTCAAGCCAAATTGTTAATAAAAATTCCCTAGCAACTTGTTCTAGATCATTTCCTGCTGAGATGAAGGGAGGCGGGGAAGATAACTCCTCAATAGCCTAGTGCGTGGTGCATTCTGCTGTGCAAATTGGTGCAGAAGTGGAACTCACCTGGTGTGGCCTCCAAAAAGTGTCTGTGAGATGTAAATAACAATCCCCAAGACCTGCCCTGCAGAGTTTGGTGCCGATACTGGGCATGAGCATGGCTTAAATGCCCCTGGCATCTGAGAAGCGCGAATCATTCTGGGAGGGGCTGAAGCCAGTCATCCCCACCAGTGGACCCTTCCTTGCAGGGTCACTAAGCAGTTTTAGGCTGGTCTTGATGCACTGTTTGGTTCTGGCTGCCCTGTTTGATTCCCTAGACACATCAATGGATGGCTGACTTGTTATCCTGTAGATGCCAAAAACGTGGAAGATGATGCAGTGTGTAGATGGGAAATTTGAGTTTGGTGTTCTCAGGGTTACAAAACTGGTCCCCATTGCTCCTACGCTAAACTAATTCAGGAGATTTGGGGCTTCAAAAGCCTGAATTAATCCCTCACACAACACGGGAGGAATTGGGTGTGAAAGGCTGGGGAGGCAACAAGGCAGACCAGGTATTCGATTTCCAGGGCCCTTTTCCGGGCCCTTTTGCTCTCTGCTTCTTACCCAGGCCATCAATTCTGCTGTTTTTGTTTTATTTGACTTCTTATTTCCCCGCAAGCCCTAGATTTTGTCTGAGCCTTATTTTATCTGGGCCTTAAGCATGCATGGTTTGCAGAAACCTTGCAATTTCTGCGTCGGCACACCAGCATTATTAGGGCAGGGGAATCCATGAAATAGATGTACCGAATCCTGCTCCCCATATCCTACTCTGGGGCATCCAATGGTGGGAATGATGACACTGGATACTGTCTGAAAATGTTATTTTGCCAAAACAATCAAGAGTTTTGTGTTTCGTTGTATACAAGCTCGCTTGTGCATGCACTAGCCAAAAACTGAAACTGTTTGTTTCTCGTTTCTTTCAATACTTGTTATGCTCCTGAAAACAAGGACTAACATCACTCACTTGAGTTTAAAATTGCTTTGTCAAATAGACCTACACATGGGACTTGCACCGAACCCCTCCAATGTGATCCTGACGCAGTACCTCAATGGCTGGTGGTCTACCAGGCCTGAACTTAATGCAGGGAGTCACATGGTGGCAGGGGTTTGCGTTTTATATATGAGCATTTTGACCTGAACCCCGATGGCTTGAACGCATTCAATGATTGCAAATATGTTTGCTATCTCTCCGTTTCACTTAACTGATGCCTTTATGAATGTAACTATTGAATAACACCTGATATGTAGGTGCTGATGGTGCACCGACCGCAACCCCTAGTATGCCTCCAAACACAACACCAGTGAGTGGACAGAACTTGGATACTCCTACTCTTCTTCAACCTGTTGGCTTTGGCTTGCAATTTGCTTTATGCCTTGCCTGTGTCCTGTTATTAAAGGCTAGTAAAAGGCTGCAAGCCCGCAGTTGCGCAAGGCTGCAAGCCTGCAGATGTGTCCTTTAGTAAGGCTGCCAGTGTCCATTCGTAAGGCTGCAAGCCCGCAGTTGTGCAAGGCCAACAGCCTGACTTGCTCTCCTGGCTAAGAGCAACTTTAGGGCTTATTGCTTGTGCCTCATTTTCGCATAAGACCGATTGGCACGACGTAATTCGCCCATGTGATTGCTATATAATCAGCAGCAACACTTTGGTTGGAGTGCATAGGAGTCCAATGCATGGTTGTTCCCTGAAACCTCAGGCCTCCTTTAATGTGCCTTTATGACGGTTGCCCTGGTTATCTTTGCCTGAATTATTAGTAATTGCTGTATTAGCAAGTGACCAACTCCGAGCCTTTCCTCCTTGTGCAAGCCCAGCAATCTGCTCACAGGGTAAACCAAGCACATAATGCTTGCCAAAAGCCGCTCTCAAAACGTCCATCAGAAACTACCAAGTCATGTGTCGCCAGTTATGGCGCACAGCGTAATTTCATGCTGCACGAAGTCAGCCTATTAACAGCTATTCTCACAACCTGATCATTCACATTACCAAAAAACACAACATGTAGAATGACTCAGTGTCCTTGCACTCAGACGTAAGCTAATAATGGAGTGAAAAGCCTTGGTTGATTAGGTTTGGGCTTTTGGCAGTTTCCTTCATAACTTGGCCACTGGGATGCCAGAAAGTATTAGGCAAACCTGCTTTGAACGGTTTGATTCAACTGATCTCTAAGCATAGGTGTTGATTTTGAGGATGAGGTTTGTTTTTTATGAAGCATGGTGGCTCATCATTGCCCTGCATAGATAAGCTGTGTAGTGTACAAGAGTGGTGCGTTCACCTTCCACCAGCATTTGTAGCTGTTGCCAGGGATGGCCCTTAATGTCAAAGGGTCAAAAGTCATGATTTTATACATTTATCACCCTACATGTTTGGTCCTGCGCACAAATGGCTGGTTCACCTACAAGCATTCTGTATGTTTGCACAGGAAACACCAGAAGTGTGCAAATATTGGCTGAGGGGTTCCTGCGCTTGGGGAGATAAGTGCTTCAACATTCATCCATGCAAACCTGCGCAAAGTACAGGTTAGGCTGACTCGTGAGGAAGATTATTTAAACAAGAGAAGCAAGCATACATGTATGTCAACTGGCAGCTGTGCAAGGCTTGAGTATCCTCTAGGTTTTACTTCTCCTGGACTGCCACCGTCTTTTGCAGCACGCGTAATGGTCAGCAGCAAGTCATTGCTCAACTCCAGCAAAGTTGTCAAAAATGATTCTGCGTAGCTTCAACAGACCACTTTTCAAGGTTATATCGTGCACATTCTGTTTGATAAACAAAGTGTGAGTAGCCAGTAGGCTGTTGGTGTGATGGGCTGTGCTTTGATCAACTCGATTTATATATGCTTTAAGCAATGAATTATGGAACACGAGCAAGACTGTTTGCCTGAATGTACTGTACTGATATTTAAGGGGCTTGGCCTTTCATGGGCTTTTAGTGGCACTGCCTGTCACCATGCTTTTGGTCCAAGCCTTAGCATGCAGGAGCACGTGCGCTTTGCTGCTTCTCCATGATGGGCTTCACAAAGTGGCCATATGAAACTTGTCATTTCAGTATCACAAATGCCTTCTCATGTCCCCAACAATGTAGGCTTTTTCAAGACTGCGCCTGCAGCACCATGCAGCCCTTCCGCGAGGACTGCACCTGTGAGTTAACAGTATCAACATTTCAATCGTGACATTGTCAGAGTGTTAGAGCTCAAAGATTTGGATGCTGTATCCCCTCAGAAGAGGAGTGACACTTGCCTTATTTGAAGGGTGAAATTTAACAATCTGTTGGGCCCCCCAAAGGCCAATCCAGGTGCTGAGTTGGCCTCTGTAGGTAGTTAATACTCACTAGAGCAACACCTCGTAATTCAGATAATCACTAGAGCACCACCTCATAATTCATATACTGACTTGAGCTCCACCTCGTAAACATTGTTTGGGAAAGGTGTCCTGGCTAATGCGCAGGAGGGCCAGACACTTGAGCGAGCTGGAAATTGTTATGCGTGGGAGGCCCACAGTGCCTTTACGGGAGGCTTGACTGGACCGACATTGGTGTGCTGCATTATGTATGCATGTTCCCTAGAACTGTCCTGGGGTCAAACATTCTGGTGTTAGTAAGTTCATTTTTCACTCTTGAGGCAGTTCTTTGATGTTATCTGAGGCTCAAAATGGGTATGGTTTTGGCATGCCCCCAGGGTATGCTCTCGGTGACTGGCTATGTTGAAGCCTAACACCAAGTGATATTCCTGTTTTAAGATTTCCACAGCGCCAAATTTTCCGCTGCTTGAACCCTACTGTTCACAGCCAAATGCATACACCAGATCACCCACTGCGCCAAATTACATGATTTTTTATGTTTTGGTGTCCTTATAATAAACAAGCATCATTACAAAAGAAATGGAGTGAAAAGATGGTGACCAGTGGTTGGCGAGATGTGCATCGTGGGTCATTTACATAACAACAATATTCAACAGAGGGGTGCCAACATTCAACAGATGGGTCAAAAACAGACCTCCTCCAAACCTGGATTTCAATACACAATCTCAGATTGTACCATAAAAAAGTGTACTGGTTGTGTTTTGGGAGTAAAAAGAGCTTTGGTTGGGACATAGTGAGTGCCTATGTGCGCAATGTAAGCAAAAACAGGCCAAACTCAAAGGCCGATAACCCACCGTGGCCCCCAAAGTTGTTATTTTCGCCCCAAACTTCATCAGTAGAATTATCTTATGATATCAGGATTTACGCAAAAAAGACGAGCATGCCCAGCCATTGGCTCAGATAACCCCTCTGGGAGATCACCAGGCACAGGATTTCCCTTGCCCATTTGTAATGATGATGGAATTCACACGTAAAGATAACACCTTTGTATTTTGAAAATGACCAGATTTGGTGCCCTGACTAAAGAAAATATAGACTAAAGAAAATATAGAAAATATAGTCATTGAGTACCATGTCTCCAATATCCTGCTGCCAAACTTAGACTGCGCACAGTGCGGCCCCAGATGCACTCACCAGGATGGAAAACTATGCTGATTGTAGAAGCTCCCATTGTTGTCCTAGTGCCCATTGTTGTCCTAGTGCCTGCACAGCTGGCACAAGGTTGCAGTCCTTCCCTTGCAGACCCCAAATGCCTACTTTTGGATGAATCAAGGAGGCGGGGGGCAGGGGATCTACTTCCAGTCGCCAAAGCCAAGCACTGCTAGAGCTCAGAGGCTTGTTTTTTGGATGGGATCACCCCAGGGCACCAGTTCCCTCTGTCCAGGTCCAATTGCCCCCTCTTCTCCCTCCCTGTCCACTAAATGCGCCCCTGTCAAAATGTTTGTGCGAACGAGGCCCTCTTCTCCCTCTCTGTCCACTGAACACACTCTTGTCAATTTGTTTGTGTGAATGAGGCAACTGTGTTTTGCTTGGGACCGGCAGAGAGCGGCGTACTTTCAGGCCTGGGCAGAGCATGCATGGCTCCTCAAAGCATGGCAAGAAGGTCATGCAAGTTCTATGTGCGTACATCATTAGCATAGGAGGCAGATTCTTGAAGCATTGGTCATCAACATGAACGGGCTGTTGGTGTAATAACCCTTCACTAGGAAGGGATTGGGGCTTACCTACATGGATGGCATTAAATTGGCTCTGTGATGCTCTCGTTGAGCCGATCTCTGAAAATTATGTTTGAAGTAGCACTGCTGCGCAAAATGCACAACATTGTTCCGTGGCAGACTCATTCTCGGCGGCTTGCTCAAACTTTCTTGAGCTTAATCAATAATGTGCTCTAGCAAGTGACAAGAACAACACATGCGCAGAGTGGAGATACTTCTTATATTCTGCTATCTTATTTAATTATTGCATGCCTACATGTGTGAGGGAACGTGGATTCTTCGTCAATCTCTTCCCCTCCCCTCTCCCTACTCAGGTTGGCATCTCCCCTGTTACCCAAACCACCATCTTTGGCATTGATGAGCTGAAAGGTGCGCAGAAATTGGTTTCTGTCATGTAACTTCATACCTCTCTTGAAAGGCCATGTTCGGACTAATAACATGCATAACAAAGCAGTTTAGGTGTACTGTTGTGCTCCTTTGATCTTGCGACTTCTTAATCTTGCGAGGTCCCAAAATAATTACATTAATTAATTTGCGAGTATTAAGGGGTTGCGAGGCCTCTCATTTTAAGCCCATATTTGTGAATTTCAGGTTGTTGCGTCTGCATTCACTCCCTGCTTGTCTAGCGTACTTAGTGCTCACTCCCCCCTCTTCCATTTCATCATCTGAGGATTCTGAGGATATCTCTGACTCCCACTCCTCCAGCTCTGCCCGAGCCCTCATCCTCCCCCGGCCCCTGACCCTGCCCTTTCCCCTGTCCCTGCCCCTGACCCTGACCCTCCTTGTACCTTGTGCTCCTTGATCAGCTGCATTCTCACAAGAGCCGGAGCCCCTTTCCCTGGCACCCCTGGAGCCCCTGCTTTCACCCCTCCTTGTATCTGTGAATGTCGCTCCACGGGTCCACAAATTTCTCAAATGCTGCAACATCTTCAATGCCAGCTTCTCCGATTCACATTGCTGCCCCTGCTTGCTGAGCTGCTGCCTCGGCTGCCACCTCCTCCTGCCGCAAGGGCAGCAGCTGTAACCACACCACAGGCCTCTCTATGAATGAAGCAGGCCTCTCCAGCCTTGGCCTACCCACAGGCCTGGGTGGAGCAGGAGGGGGTCTGGCTGCAATGGCAGCAGCGAGCATCCTCCCACGCTCAGCAACTCTCTGAGCTAGAGTGGGGTCCTGGCAGCTCCCCAGGCTGCCCGTCGCCCTCTGAGCTCTTCCGTTTTGTGCAACCCACGCCAAAAAGTGTCATTTGCCCGTTTGGGGCGTGGGGGTCCATTAGGGGGGCCCAGGCAAGTCAGTGGCTAAACTACCATACCTTGCGAGCACTCAAAAAAAGTAATTTATTTTACTCCTGACGAGTTGCGAGAGAGTGCTGGAATTAATTAATTAATCGCAAGATCCCTAGGAGCACAACGGTATGCTGTGATGCATAAAACTGGCTCTGGCCATTTTGAGTGGCCCTTTTAGGTCAGCTTATAAGAACATTACTTTATTTTGTGGCAACTCTCGGTTACTTCCCTTCTTTGCCATTGGCAGAATTCTGCAATGTCTAAGTTTGCTCTTGTGTCTAGAAAATGCTTGTGATGCCTTCCCATGCGAGTACTGGTGCAGAAATTCTTGCAGCCTTATTTTGCACGTTTCCTAGAAGCTTAGAGCATACTCATTTATTTAGAAAGTTCCTGGTACCTCAACAAACATGTGGTTGAGTAATAACCACATGACTTGGGGGCGCTCTTATTGTTCGATGCATGCAAACTGCTATGTTTTTGCATAGCTCCTCTATCATACCTACCTGACGCAGCTCAGAATGTGTGTGACTCTTGGGCTTGCATTTTTGTCAGATCTTGCGCAGATACATGTAAAACTCACTGTCTCGCTCTGCTGCGAATGTATCTTTGGCTCTATCCATTGAGGAACTGGGGGCCATGTTTTCCCCAACTTCGGTGTCTATGCCCACAGCTTTGCCCATCAAGGAGCTCAAGGCCATGTTTGTAGAGAAGGGCATCCCTTTCCCAACTGGTGTTGAGAAGGGTGACCTTGCAACCACACTTTATGAGGCAATGCTTGCTGAGGATCTCACTGGCAATTCTGGCATGCCCAAGTAAGTCGCACCTGTGCTTACTCAATGCTTGCACATGGTAGTGTGCATGAATGAGGTGGTTAAGCCTGCAGCAAGCGGCATGGCAGCTACTCAGTAGCCCTATCTGGTGACAGGTGCATTGCTGCTTGTGAAAGCAGGAACATAAAACTTGGGGCGTGCTTCATCTTCTGTGAAAAGCTGGGCAATGGCAGTGGGCATGCTCCTCATTGTGTAACTTGCTCTTGTTAAAAAGGAAGCATGGCCACTTACATCCAAGTTGCTGGCAGCTGATTTGGGCTTACCTTGCGTGCACTGATAGAGATCCACACCCTCATGCTCTGGTGCTCTGGGCTCATTACTCCCTCACACAAGGGCAAGCTCTTGTCCTGCTGTGCTGTGCTTGTGTGTTGGATGTGTTGGTGCAACCCCCAATGAACAATTGGTTACCTTTCTGAACCAACGCTCGTCAGGTTGCTGCCTGCACTCATAGCAACCTTGCAAGATGATTAAAATGACAATGCACGCTCTACCTGCAAGGCATTCTTGCTGGAGCACATCACCCTTTTTTTCAGGATATGTTGCAAGCACTTCAGTTACAATGTTGGGCAGGGAGCATACTGTGTACTGCGTAGGCACCTGCTACTGTCAAGATCAATACACAATGCGCGCGCACACACGCACATACACACATGCACACACGCACACACACGCGCACATGCACTTACAAACACACATGCACAAACGCACGCACGCATGTGCACACACACAGGACCCATACAGGACGAGGACGAGGATGGGGAAGAGGACGAGGGCAAGGACGAGGAAAAGGTCGATACTGAAGGCTAAAAGTGGAGACTGAGAGCTATGAGGGCCTACAGGGTTTATGAGTCGGACACAGGTGTTGCCCAGGCGTACAGTGCACCGTAAGCACACGACCTTAATGCACGCTCAGTTCACTGTGCTTCGAGAGTCATGAATGCAGGTGGGATAGTGAAACAGGTAGTGCAAAAGGGGACATGCTTCAACTTGAAATCCTTGTTGCTGTCACCTTCATGCAGCAGTGCTGAGCAACTCAGCCTGAGTGTTTGCTGCAGCAGACCGAGGTTGCTGCAGTAGACTGGAGTGTGTGCCGACTGTAGTTAGCTTGTGTAAAGTGTTTGTTGCAATAAGCGGTGGGTGGGTGGCATGATGTCTCAAATGAAACGTCAAAAATTGCTGAGCCGAAGATAATGGGCCTAGGCCTCCACTGTAACGCGAGATAAGTGCAGTACCAGAATTGTGCTGTGGTATTATGGCCATGCCACGGGTCTTATTTGGTTCAACCTGAACCACTCAGCTGAACTGAGTTGCAGCAGTTTCTCAGCATGACAGCCGTGGTGGAAAGGAAGAAAAGGAACAAAGGAATGAATCCTTCTTCAAACTTTGTAACCCTCAACTTGAAGGTATGCCGCATTGTTGTCAGGAAATGGTGCCCAGCTTGAAGGGCTTTCAAGAAAGCATTCAGCGGTAAATGCATAGATCAACTTTATGAAGAATTGTATTTGTATACCTAAGTTTAAACAAAGTTTTCCTTTCAAAATGACGCTTCCTTAATAGAAAAAAGTTAAAGCTCATGATGATGAGTGCAGAGGATTGATGCAGAGTGCTGCACTACCACTGAAATTCTTCTAATCTTTATTTCAGTGCACCTGCAGAATAATTTGCACACCATTCTTCCATAACTCCAGTCAGCTCCCACCCAATCAGCGGCACATCCATCTTGTGTAAGTCAAGTACTAAGAAGATACCAGGCCTAGGAGCCAGCTTGAAGCCGCTCACCACGAGCATGGTGTGCTCTGTTAACACCTTCGCTGAGCTGCGGCCAATGTTATCCTCCACACTATCCTTTTGGGAGTGGGAGGAACCATCTTCAGCCCTTCAGTTTAGAGCCTCTGAAACATCTCGGTCTAGATTGTCATGCCAGATCACTGTTGTTGACTGATCATCAATTTGACATACACACACTGGCGTGACAAGATCCTCAAAAAGTCACCAAGCTTGCTGTGAAGCTTCATGCTCATTCGGTTCAATATGCTTATAAACTTGTTAGTACCAGACGCGCTCTTGAGAAAACCTTTGCTGCAAATCATCATCAAGACCAGGAATGGGGTACTGCTAGTCATCCCCCTGATCCCCACTAACTTATTTTGTTTCCTTTAGTGGTGGAGGAGTCATACCGCGCTTAGGCCCTAGGTGACTCTCTCCTTAATTGATGTAGGGAGTGCTTCACTGCCTACGTAGTTTTTCTTTTCTTTTCTTTTCTTTTCTACGATTTGAAACAATGACCTAAATCCACAATATCTCTCCTACTTCGTCAGACATATTCATGCCCTGGTTGAGTGCGGCTGAGTGCGGCTGATGAGCGGCTGAATAAAATCATATTCAGCCGTGCGTATGAAATAAGCCGCATTCAGGCCTGACCCTATACATGTCTCATGTATACACACAAATATACATATATATACAAATTTCAAGGGGTTGCCTAGCCTAGCCTAGCCTAAACCCTAACCCTGAACTACATATAGATGCTATGTTGCCATTGGATCATTGATTTGGGTTAGGCCATAATGATCTCACCAGTGATCACTGTCATGACTGGTCATTGCTTCTCTTATAAGAGATACCGCCGATTCAAATATTATACTTGGGTTATGCCATGGCAACCACAGCTTAAGGACTCCTTGAACCCTTGAGGCCCAGCCCATGAACAAGGCTACAATAGGTTTAGACCTTCAGCCAGATGGGTTGACTGCTGGGCTTGCTGGTCACTGCCAGCCCGACAAAAAACATCCATGGTCCAGGAGGGTAAAAAATCTGAAGGACGCCACGTGTAAATTCTGGGGCAGATCCCTCTGCCCCCCCCCTCCCCCCCTAAGGGGCCCAAGCATTGGCCCTGCCGGACCAAAAGGGTACCAATCTGCTCCTTCTTCAAATGGGCATCCATCTGCATGTCCACCACAACCAAATATTGACTCGCTGCAGAGTTATGGAGCAAAAACTGAGACGTAGACGCTCATGTATGCATGGCCAACCAGGCTCCTACAACTGGCCAATGCGTTCACAGATTGCTTCCAAATCTTCAGTTATCCATTAAGCAGCTCATGCTGGCACTCTCCTGTAAGCTTGGAGTAACTTGCTGCTCTTCAGTCTTCACACACACAGCGGCTCACACCCATGCGCGCCTAGCAAACCCCACCCCCACCCCCACTCCGATTGCGCCCATATATGTACCATTAGATAGCTCCCGACGCCGGGATTACGTATGTATGGTTTTACTCTCTCAGAAATAAAAAAAAGTGGTTTGCACGTCTGATTCAAGAGAAACAAGCTCACATCTTCAGCACTAATGTTGTCAAAATAAAAAGCTAGGCCAGTGTCTCTAATACATGGAAAAATCCGTCAACCACGGTAAAATAAGTAAATTATTCTTGGATACACATAGAATACATATTTCCATGCAAGGGCATAAAAAGAGGACGTGTCACAGACGGTCTTTTGTCCTGGACATAATTCAAGCCACATTTGTCACAGTGTCTATTGTGGATTTGCCAACATCCAGTCTCAACTCTCAGGGTACAGGCGCGCACGCAAAACCGAGCAATGCTACGAAGCACATGCCTACTCAACTCTGGCTGTAGGTATCTAGGAAGCCAATAGGGTGGACCCCATGCAGTGCTTGGTATGACAGGGAAAGCTATCCATGCATGATAAGTAGCCAGCTTTTGAGCACGTATCCCGGTCTGCGCCATCCAATTAATTCCAATGAATTCCAATGAACATGTCCCTCCATACCACACGCAACCGTTCACACAGATTGACCACAAAGTCTAGTCATGGAAGAGGGGTAGCAGCCTTAACGCAATTGGTATACCTAACGCATGCAGACCCTCACACGCCTCTGAACTCCATAGTCCAGCACTTTTTGCAAGAAGCACAGAGCAATATCTGCATGCACAATCTCCCTGAGCATGACACTATTCCCACAAAGTAAAGAGTGATAAAAACTTGGCAGCAGAAAGAAAGAAAGAAAGAAAACGCCAACAAGGTAACCCCTGTTTGCATAAATTAAGGAAGATTTTTGCATCTGGTGCAAGCACCAGGCAAACCTCCACCATCAAACTAGGAAGGTCATTAGTGGGGGTTGGGAGGGTTCTGAGAACAGCCGTATGTTCTTTTCTTGATGTTCTTCAACCTCCTACTTGTATTTATGATCTTTGTTGCGTATTGAATAGAATGAGTGTTTAAATCGAGAGTAAGTTTCTTACTCTACACCAGTCTAGGCCAAGCTTACTGAGGGGTAGTTCAGTATGGCATTCATAGATGGTTCCCATCACTCCAATCAGGATGGTATGTAGGCTTACTTTGTGGCATACCTGTGCAAGGGCGTGTTTCAATCCATTATGCTGTTCAGTTGCTCTTGCTAGTTGTTGCTCTGGTCGTGTATCATTACAATATTTTACTTCAATGAGGTGTACATCCCAGCGCGAAGGGTGTACAGCCTGTATGTCTCTTTGATTTTTTGTTCCAAGTGGTAGTATGCAAATAGCATCTGGCCTTGAGCAGGATCGAAGTTTGTCTGCTGAAAGATTTGGTAGAAGCCATAGGGGTAAGGTCCTGTTGGCCACATGTGCCGGAAAGACCAGACTTTGTTGAGCCATCCGTGTTTCACTTCCAATATCTGTGAAAATGATGTTCCCTCCAAAATCACCTTTGATCAAGTTTTTTGTAATGAGCCTGGAAGCAATGTTATGTCTTTCAGTCACCATGCTTTGAATTGAAGCATTCTGATAGCCAGAAAGCATATGGATTTGGCTGTCTGGCTGATGACACAACAGACAAGATGAATTAGTAGCTCTGCCGTAGAGGTGGGCCATTTTCTGAGTGTAAAGAGTACCCGTTCTAAATTTCATGACATTCCTTTTCTGCAATACATTGATTCTTGTATTGCTCCAGAAGGAATTGCTAGTTGTAAGATTCATGGAAGTGAGCAGTCTCTTCCAATAGTTATAGTAACCTGAGTTGGTATTAGCATCTCCAAGTCTGTGATGCTTGCTCATGTGAGCTTTTACTTTGTCCTTAATGTTTTGTAGTGGTGCAAGGTTGATTTAGGTGAGTAGTCTCATTTTTCTCTTCTGCGAGCCAGTATATATGGGCAAAAGGATTACCGTCAGGGGATGGTGGTGAGAATGCTTCGTCATGTCACGATGATTCTTAGTCAGTGATGAATCATAGTCAAACTGAAGTTGGTTAGTCAGTTGCTTGTATTTCTGGCTGAGCAACAACTGAGGTACTCAGTTTTGGTAATCCATCTCTCCCGTTATT
>LKMJ01002074.1_pt1 | contig 18254 bp, 11 predicted proteins | sample 643391 | NCBI WGS metagenome assembly LKMJ01 (sample SAMN04112250, study PRJNA286221) | soda lake metagenome | biome: soda lake; feature: Kulunda Steppe; material: water; isolation source: sample PL-Br10 brine of Picturesque Lake | place: Russia: Kulunda steppe | collected 2010-07 | reverse complement strand
TATTATTGATTCAGGCATTGATTTAGTTGATAGCGCTATTGAGCAAGGTTTTTATATCAGTGATAATCTTTATGATAAACTGGTGCAAAAGTTAAGTGAATAATAAGATTTTGGTTTTTCTTTATTTCAGGTAGTTAAATCCATATTTCCTTATCTCTCTTTTCGGGCTGCATTTTTAAGCAAGATATATTTACCTGCAGCAGTTTTCCTTCCTAAAATAATCTGATAAGATATAGTCATATTATTTTATCAGAAGGGAGCAAGCCATGCAGTTAACGATTACTATAACATTCACAGAACCCTATAACCATACTGGCTATAATGTTGCCAGGTGATATATAGTTTTGTTTGTTATCAACACCTAACAATTCATTTACTATCTATCCAGATAAACCTCCTGCCCAAAAGTTCCTATACTAAATTGCCACTCTTGGCCTGATATTTCTTCTGTAAAAACTAAATTAACAGCCCAGATAGCATCTTGATTTAATACACTGCTGTCTCCAAGGGTTCCATCAAACTCAAACGTTCCACTTGAATAAGTTTCTTTACTTCCTCCCAGATATTCTTCATAATCTAAATCGTAAAAGAATAAACTATATTCAAGATTATCAACTGGTCTATCATACTCATTTATGACAACTTCATAGGGTAGTAAAATTTCCTCATTTTCTGCTGGTTCAATTAGCTCCAGACCATAATTATAAATATCTATGTCTGGAAGAGTTTGCTCTCCTTCTTCAATTTCAAACCAGTTTAAATTGGTCCAGTTATTAATGTTTTTCTCTTCAGGATTTTCAAAATTAGCATCTCCACCCACTAAAATCAAGATATTATCTCCTTCAGTATACATCCGAGAAGGAAGAACAAAAGAGCCATCAGCTTCAGTGGTAAAGGTGCCTCGATAACCCCCCTCCCATTCAAAGACCCTTAGTTCGATAGGTTTTTCAGGCTCTTCATTTTCTATTACAACCTGACCTTTATACTCTATATCAGGGTCATCCATTCCCACAAACATTATTCTTTCTACAAAATCTTTATCTAAATCACCGTAATTGTAAGTGGTGAAATAGTCTTCTGAGACATTATTTTTCTCTTCAATACTTTCATGTGCTTTTCGGGCTGCATCTTTAAACTTCTCTTCTTTTTCTTCATCTTCTTCCAGAACAGGTTCTAAAACAATATCATTAATAATAACATCTTCACCATCTGGATAAAATTCTGTATGAACATCAAGAATAGATCCACGTACAGCCCCCGTAGTCTGGGTTTCAACTTCAGTAAAGTCATTACCTGCTATAGTAATATCTGTGGGAGAAGAATTAAGTATTCTTAAGACAGTCCATATGGGCTGGCCTTTAAAAACATTATTTCTAAATACAGCCTGTCCTCCATTATTCAGATCAAAACCATAGGCATCGGCAAGTTCAAAACTGGAACCTTCTACAGTAAAAACATTATCTGCTCCTAAATATATGATTAAAAAATTATCTAAGAGATCATCAATAAAAGGAGAATCACCTTTAACTTCTACTTCAACATCTGCAAAATTGACATCTTCGTTGCTTACAATATGAATGAAATCGCGATGAACACCGCCATTTACTTCCCATTCATATGCCCCTTCAGGTTCAAAACTGATATTTTGAAAGGTTAACTCCTGTTCTAACTCTTCATATCTTTCCTCACCATTTCCAGTCAGCTGTAAAGTGCCTGTTCCTGTAAAACCATAATTATCGTCCCCATCAATAATAATATCTCTATTGATATCAGGAGCTACTTTTTCCTCATCAAGCACAATATCATTCTCCAAAACTATTAAATCTTCTTCTCCTTCCTCCAGAGCAGTGACAAATTCTTCTACACTCCCTACCGGTATATAATCTTCCTCTACCACATCCTCTACAGGATCGTCATTTAGGTCACATCCAGATATCCCAATGATTAAAAATATCGCCAATAAAAGGATAAAAAACTTTTTACTTCTGAGTTTTCTCATTGTTAATGCCTCCTATTTAAAATTAATTATGTACCACTTAATCATCCATGTCCTCTAATCCATGTTTCTTTAATCTAATGAGCTTCTTATTATTTATGCTTTCCCTGTTTAACAATTATAGAATTCTGAAGATTTTCCTGCCTAATTTTAGAAATTATCTATTTTGCACCAAAAATTTCGAAAATCACCTCTACAGTCTTACTCAAAAACAAAAACCGAAACCCCAATAGCCCCGGGCCCCGGCAAATTACTTCCATATATCAACTACATTATTTCTACAATTCATACTCCACTACTAGTTTAGGATTATATTTTACCTCTTCATACCTCGAGGAGTAAAAACCAATTCCAGAGAAGTCATCCTCAGATACATGACCAATTCTAAAACCAAAGTTATTATCCTGTTGCTAATTGTCAAAAGATCATTTATCTTTACAAATCCACTGCCAGTAATTATTACCTCCAGCTCAACCTTGTCATCAATCAACTCTATCGCATTATCCAGAATAACACTGTCATATTTGTCTTCAAGATCACCAGGCTCTCCCTCGCCCCAAACTCCCAGTTCAATATGATAATATCCGGGTTCAAGATCCATATCAGTTCTTAAATCAAAAACCCTCTCAACTTCATAATTCTCTGCTCCAGCAGGTATTCCAGGAGAAGAAATATATTTATCATTATCATGATCTGAAGCCCAGCTTTCACAATATTCCCGGTGTAATTCTGTTACCTGGTGGATTATAAGATTTTTTGAAAGTTTTATTGGTTGCTTCTGGTCCAAACTTATGATAAAGTATAGTTTTTTACTTTTTTTATCCAAACTGATAAAAAATTAGGAAAAAAGAAGGATCTGTTTTCAATAAAACGAATTATATAATATCAGTTCAAAATATTAAAAACAGGGAAAGGAGGTAATCTTGTTGAAAGATTCTGGCCAGGAGCCTTCCCTAGCTCTTGGTGTAATTCCTTTATACTGATATACTTTAAAACCGCTGACGGATCGCCGTGTGCGGTCAAAGCCGCTTGCATGGTGAAGGCCTACCGAAATCCACAAGGATAGGTGGGAATGGACTTGAAGTGCTGTTTGAGGAAGATTTCACGGAAAGAGAGAATGAACAACTCCCTGACGGATGGGATGAAATACTCAGAACAGACTTTGGAGTAGAACAAAAAATAACTGAACAAGAGTCAGTATATCATGGTGCCTGGTTTGTTTCTAATACTAATAAAGCAGGCGGCATTGCTTCCCCGGAGTTAAATTTTGACCCTTCTGAGGTCTTAACTGAGGTTAATGCTAACCAGGAAAATTTATGGATATCAGCTGTGAGAACTCCGGTAATTGATGCTAGCAATGCTAGCGAAATTGAGCTTGAGTTTCAAACACGCCTCGTTGGGGATGATCTCGTTGATATGTATGTATTGCCAATCCCCACATTTGAGGGCGAACTGGATATAAAAAATACAACCACTGATGAACTTGAAAATAATCAAGAAAATATTATTAAACCTAATGGTCCTAAAACCGTAAAAGTTGACTTATCTGACTTTGATGTTGATGGAAAAAAGTTTCATGTAGTCTGGATTATCCTTGGAATTGGTGATGACATTAACTGGTACATCGATGATATTATTGTGACAGGGATGTTACAGAACAGTAGTTACTAGACTTTGCTAAAAAATTCAAAAGAAATTAAAAAGTGATTTTGCGCCTAAGAAGTGGTTAGGATATTAAGATATAAATATTATGTTCTGTATATGATATGTTTGACAGAAAAGCTGGCAATATTCTTAGGTGCAAATTTCTTTTGTTAACTAAACTCACTTTAATTTTAATGACAGCTGAATAGAAAACAGTAAAAGAACCTGTCAGGAAGCTTTTTACCAGGCAGGTTCTTTTTTATTGTATTTTTTTGATTATAATAATTAGAATCATCATTAATATCCGTTCTGTTAGATTTTAAGTTTTACATTATCTATTTAATAATTCTGAATCTGTCTAATTTGTAGCTACCAGCTTCTAAAAAGCTAATAATTACAAATCAGTCATCCAGTCCAATAATAACTTTATCAGATTTTGCTTTTACAGTTTTGGAACTATTTAACCTGCTGATTCTTAATTATCAGCCCCTACAATACTCAATTCTGGTCGGTCCTTCAAACACAGTCAATTTTGCCTCTCTGATGGGGTTTTTGAGAGGAACATGTTTTTTACCAACTGTGCGCAAGAAAATCTAAAAAAACACAATATCAAGTTGCGTTGATTATTCTTAAAGACTATAAAATTAAAACCGCCTTAAGCTAATCTCATCTTCAACAATCCATTTATAATCTTCATCGTCATTGTTGTGGACAATAAAGTCATATTCCACCCCATAATTTATCCTATCTAATTTCTCATCTGAAAGCAAAACTCTAATTCCAGCTATGAGATCTTCCCCGTTGGCAGAAATAGTCGTATTAAAATCCGTTTTATCAATATCTATCGTTTCTCCCTCACCTGCTAAAGTAAAATCAAAGCCAGCCCGGCCCATGAAATCATATATTTGAGAGAAAACACTGATATCTTCAAAAATATCATCAACTATTATAATAAAATGAGAATCATCTTCATATAGCCGCTCAGCAAATCTTTCAGGCATATCAGGATCCCCAACCCAGATAACATCTTTAATCAATAAATTTTCTAGCTCCTTATATTCAACATATTCATATTGATGATAATCAATTTCAACAAATTCATCACCTGTATTTTTCTCAAAAAACTTAACTATATCACCAACCATTTCTCGTTTAACTTCATGATAAGTATTGTTATAAGTTACAAATTGTACTGGGACATCTAACATATCATAAACCTTTTGAGCTCCTTCCCATCTATCATAAATAATTTCTTCACCAAAAACCTCGTCTGCAACTTCTCCAACACCATCATTTTTATCAAAGTAACCCATATAATAATATTTTGATACCTCTCTATAAGCCTCGATATCAAATTTTTCACCAGTAAGCTCCTCAAAATCTGCCACACCGATTGGATAATTTAAATCTTTGCCATTATATTTTTCTCCAGGCAAAAGCGGCATACCAGCAATTCCACCTGATACAACTGCTCTAACTCTCTCAGGGTGAACTTTAACAAACCTTGTAGCAAATAATCCCGAAGCAGAGTAGCCATGGATTAACACCTGCTTTTCCAGATTTAAGCCATTCATTTTTAGCAGTTTCTGAGCATAATCAATCATAGCTACCAGTTGGTTATCAAGCCTTGCATATGGCCTGCTTTCCGAAACTGTAAAGTTGCCTTTTCCAAGAGCATGAGTATAAAAATCTGGTTCTTCTCGTCATCCGTTGGTAGAAAGTAACTAAGATCGTTTATATTTAGACGAACAGCTAAACATCTTAATTGAAACTATATCAAAACAACTTATTCAATTAGAACTAGAGAATTTCAAAAATAGCTTCTTAAATAAGAAGATTACTGGGCTATCAAGAATTTTGTAGCAGATATATCTTTTATTAGATATCACATAAAGAAGTAATTAAGAATATTATAGATCTATCTAATAAAAACACTAAAAACCATGCAATCAAAGTAATCGCAGAAATTTTGCTAAGACCATATTCTTTAATTTTACCAACTGTTTACGAGAAGATCCAAAAATCTTCTCCTCCCGAGCGGGGAAATACAGGAATTAAAGCAGGCTTGTCAGTTCTTTCAGAAAGCCAGTAATGTTCAGCCCTTCCTTTAGCTGCTTTATCATGAAAATCAATATCATAATGACTTACTCCTGTATTATTTGATTCTACAAACATATGAGATCCCTGGTTTTCTATAGCAGTATCAGGAATACTCAAGTAAAAACCATAATTAAATCCTTCCTCTGCTTTGGCATCAACTCTAATGAGCTGATAATTGTTAAAATCTAAATCATAATAGTCGGGAATTTCGATTTCAGCAGATATCCCATAAAAAATAATATCATTTTTATCGGACTTTATATTATCAAATTCTCCTGAAACAAATTGATAATCATCAGAGAATATCTCAACACTCACCATCTCGTTAACATAAATCTGCCAGCTGCCGTCAGCTTCAATATCCCCATCTCTTCCCCTAACAATATAATCATCATCTGCACCGGTTGCCTTTATAATTATTGAATCATAGCTTTCAAGAGGTTCTTCATCAAAATCTAATATCTGACCGGATATAATAAATGATTCTCCAGCGACACCTTCATCACTGTCATCTACAGCTTCACTTAACTCACAACCTGTCATTAATACAATTACAAAGACCAGCATAACTACAAAAAGCTTAAATAATTTTTTGTTTCCAGAAAGCATCTGGTAACAACCTCCCCCATCAATATATTATGATTATAGTAACTATGTGATTTGTGGAATGCTAAAAAATCTTTCTACAATTATCTCAATATTCCCTGAAATACATTAATAAACTATTTCCATAATTCATATTAAAACTGACAATATCATATAGATAGTTAGGAAACTACACTAAACAACAGCTGATATCAAAGACTTCATGAGATTAACACACCCTTATAGCCAGCTTTTCGGCTTGCTGCTATATTAATTAAGTCCACACTCACCTGCCATAAACCGAAAGCTTTTTGCAGGACTTTTAGTCTGCTAAAGTGCGATCTTTTTATGCTCTCTGATTACTTTAATAATGTTTTTGAAGAAAAATATCTGCAAAATAGAACTGGAGTTTTACCTCCAGTCCCCTGTGATGTGAATTTGGTTATATTATTTGCTATTATTTTTGAGGTTGATACTCTACATCTACTTCTCTATCAATAAGAGTATTAATATTTTGCATATCTTTAGAGCCCTCAGTGAGGTCAAGCTGGTTCTCACGCATATCTATAAAGTTACCAGCTCCAAAACCATCATTTTCTACCAGTGGTGAAATATCTGAAACTTCATTATCTCTGAAGTAAAGCCGCTCCAGATTAATCAGATTTGCCAGGATGCTTATGTCTGATACTTCATTACCCCCCCATATCACAACCTGCCATTGTAATTGCCAGACTGATAACTAAAATTAGCAGCCCCAAAAACTTAATTTTTTATTTACCATCTGCTTTCCCCCTCTAAATGTTGCTAATTATTTTTCAAATAAAATCTTCAAATAAAATCTTTGGGTTTTGATGATTTTATTTGATGTAAAAAACTTTATGTAATTTATTTCTATATATTTTCTGAATATCCTGCAAATATTTTAAATTTAATAAAAATAAAAATATTTTTGCCCTCTAATTATCTTTAGAAACAACCTGAAAAGTTATGTCATCTAAATGTTAATTAATCCTCCATTATCACCGTTTTATCCACTGATTTAACATGCTCATTTATAGCAACTTCATAGGGTAGTGAAATCCACTCGTTTTCTGCTGGTTCAATTATATTCGAGGCCATAGTTATAAACATCTATGCAATTACTCTGGTTATCTTTAACAATATTCTCCTTTAATACTATTCACTCACTAATGGCCACATGTATGCCGTGATCGGCATTATCTATTATTCTGTTATTATCCACTGAAACATTGCTGAAATTATTAAAAATTATTCAAGTTTATATCCAAATAAATTATCCAAACTAAATATGCCTATCAGTAGAAATAAAAAAAGCAGATTAAACTGAGTTAATATTTTCAACCCAGCCCAATCTGCTCAATTTTTTTACCTGTTTTACAATATGTTTATCTCTCCTTCGTAATCTATAAACAGATTTTACAATTAGATCATATTGTAAACAGTTGGTTAATATTAAAGAATTTGGTCTAAGTTAAATACCTTACATCCCTTTGAAAAATGAAATTTTCAGACACATTACACATACTTTTTCTGCACGTAAAGGAAAATGACCTGAGAATAAATTTCGCAAAAGTAGCCAAATATTTGGTTTACGCGCCAGGACCTGTGTGTGTCCTGTCTATCTTCAATGAATTTTCTATCTTCTATGAATTTTATGATAAACTATGCAAAAATTAAGTGAATAAAGATTACATAATACTTTCCAATGCCAGCAAATATCTTGTACTTTTGCTTTTAAATGTAATGTGATCTAATATATTTTGCTGGTTGACACTTTTTAAACGGGCTTTATCACACTTATGATAAATCAGCCTACATGGTTTTTATATTTTATAAAATTAAATTAAAATTAAAAAAGTTTCTTGCAATATGCAATAGTACACTTTAACATCTACAACATGCCTAATATTCTATTTTAGGTCCTCAAAAACATAATATTATTCTACTTTTACTTATACTGATACTTATACTGATGACGACCGTTAAATTTCAACTATGAACAAATTTCAATAGGTCTCATCTGATTTTTCTAACCAAACAAGCCGCAGGTTATTAGCCTGCGGCTTATAGCTGTTATAGTCAGGTGAATGCTGGATACACTGTATTGTTTTTTGATGCAATAAGCATACAGGTTTAAAAATGCTGAATTTCTGACAGTTCCTTAATCCTCCCAGATGAATTCCCCAATCCAAATTCTAAAAGAGTCTTTTAAAGCCAGTTCCCAGGCTTCCTCCAAAAATTCTGCCCTTTCCTCTAATGTTGACCATTCTCTATTAATTATTTTATTTACGTAGTTTGACAGTTCTGGTAGAGGTTCATATTTTTCAAAAAGAGGATAATAGGGATCTCCTCTGAAATGAAAAGGTATTTGATCATCCCCATAAATTATAGATCTGGGTCTATCTTCTTCAATAAATCGTCCCCCCGAACTCCAACCGCCTGTATAAATATTCCATTTCCCCTCTTCGGGATTCTCTTCAAGCCAGATAGGACTAAGTTCGTTAAAATCACCATATTCTCTTTCCACTTCAAAGCCTATATTTTCAAGTTGATCAGCAACGTAATTTCCTATATTTTCTCGTCTGTTATCTGGATCGTCATTCCTTATTAAAATAGTTAATTCTACTGGCTCTCCATTATATTCCCAGCTGCCATCCTGATTTTCTGCCCCCAAATCCTTCATTTTATCAGTAATAACTTTTTCTGCTTCTTCTTTGTCGTAACTATATTTATCTTCCAATTCTTGACGTTTATCTTCAAATCCTGAATAATTTTCGTAATCAAGATATCTGGAAGCAGGGATATATCTGGGATCAGCATCCAGTTCTTCCCAGTAAAATTCCTCAACGATATAATTCCGATCAATTAACCAATTCATGGCTTCTCTGATTTCTGGTTCTTTAAAAGGGTTTATTCTCTCTTCATTTTCAAAGTTAACCGGATTAAATGTTAATTCTTGATTATATATAAGTTTATCTTCGAGAGTAAAGAAAATTTTCCCGGTTTTATCCTCATCTGCTTCAATTATCAAAATTTCCTCTTCCCCATCAAATTCAAACTCACCATCATAGGTAATTATCCTGCCTTCAGCTGGTGAAGGATATAACTTCAAAGTATCTCCTGCCTCTACAAAAATTTCTTTCGTTTCTTCATCTTCATCCAATATAACATTGTCCTCTTCATCTAAAACTTCTCCTTCACCCAACATCTCAATAGTTATAGTATAAGTGTCGGGAGTGGGGTCAGGGTCATCATTCAAATCACAGGCTCCCAGAGTAACAGTCAGCGCAATCCCCAGTGCAAATATGCCAATAATCTTAAACTTATGTGAGTTCAATTGCAATCCCCCCTGAATAAGATTTAGAAAACTAAACCCTTAACTATATTTTTAATTCAATATATTGATTAATTTTCCTGCCAGTAATCTAAAATTTGCAATTTTTCTAACCAAATAAGCCGCAGGTTATTAGCCTGCGGCTTTTAATTTTAGGTTCCAATTTCCCCTATCTCGCTACTAAAGTTCTTACCACCCTGAAGCCAATATTTCCACAGCCCTCATCCCTGTTATGATAATATCTAGAAATATAATTTACTTCGAAAAGATTGTAATCACCGTCATTATAGCTTCCTCCTTTTATTCCTCCACAGTTAAGCCACTCCCAGACATTGCCGCTCATATCATATAAGCCTAACCCATTGCCCTTTTTTAAACCCACCGGTTTCGTCGTCCAGTTAGCATTATCATAATACCAGGCAACTTCATCAAGATCATTGCTTCCAGCAAAGCGAGTAGCAGTATGATCTTCTCCACCTCGTGCTGCATATTCCCATTCGTAACTTTCAGGAATCCTGAAACCTTCAAGTTCATCAGGTTCCCCTTTTAAAAACCACATCTCGTCATCCAGATAATAAGCTGGTTCCAGACCGGCAGCTGCACTTAACCAGTTGCAGTATTCCACGGCATCATTCCAGCAAACATTTATTACAGGTCTGGAGCCCTTTCCATAACCATTGTCATAAGGAATATTTCTGCCAGTTGCATTGCAAAATTCAATATACTCATCAAAGGTTACAGGGTACTGTCCCATTTCAATATTATAGCCTAGATAAATATATTGTTTTTTCATAACATCCCCACTTTTGCCAGCAACCTTTTTATTTGCCCAAACTCGGCACCGGGAAGATGAATATAATCTTTTTACTCACAATGAAGCTCTCCTTATAATTAAACTTCGGAATAATTCAAGCTACAATTGACTGATAAAATTTTATGCTGCATTAAAAGGTAGTAAGCTCTGGAAAAGAGTAGATCCAATATTTTATATATTGTTTTAAGCTTCTAAATCAACCGAAACTAATCATATTAAATTATTTGGGGTGCCCTACAAACTCAGAAAAGTTATTACCTGGTTCTATGCCTATATAAGTTTCCCGCATCTCAGGTTCAAAAATAAAGTCTGAGTGTTCAGGAATAATGGTTATATGATCTCCAGGATAAAAATTTCCCTGTGATAACCATAGGCCATTTATATCAGTTACTAGTTCTACCATTGGATCTCCATAAAATTCAATCCTGATTAATACATTTCCTATCCCAAATCCATTAATATCATATACTACGCCACCTATATCAAATTCAGGAAGAGGAGCACCGGTATATTTCATAAACAACAAATCAGTTTCAGCTTTCTCAACAATTATGAAACTCGGAATCCAATCTAAGGGAGATATACTGTCTCGACCTGTTATCTCTTTATCAGTGACAAGGTTATTATAAGGAGAAATTATTACTTTTCCAGTAAGATCTTTGCTCCATCCCCCTGAACCAGACCATATATAATCAAAGTATTCATCTGCGCCTTCACGATAAAAATAAACACTTGAAGACAGCGGCTCCCCCCAAATAGAACTCAAATTTCCTGATACATTATACCAATGATGGGCAGTGAAATTCACATCGCTCTTTGCCTGGTCAACAGTTAAAGTTTTTGATTCAGGTTCAAAAGTATAATCTTCATCGAAATTTGGGGTGATAGTAATTTCCGCATAAAGTTCCTGGCTCCAATAACCATTTGAATCAGTAGATACACTTTGATAGCTTAAATCTCCAGAGAAATTAATGGCTACACCTGCTACCCCTTCGCCTGTATAATCTGTAACTCGGCCTGAAACTTCATAAGGAGCATATTCAACCATATTAACTGTTACCCGAAGGTTTCCACTCCCTGATTCTAAGGCAGTATTGGAAACTAAAACATAAACTTCAACTCTATTCGATTCAACAATAAAAGTTCTCGCAGTATTATCCCTGTCCTCAAGCCAGTTTTCATTGGTTCCATCGTAAAATTTATATTTAATCATATTGTTATTACCTGTGTCAACATCTAGTGTTACTTCGTAAAAATTTGTGCCTGGTTCAAGCTCAATCACAAATGCCCTGGATGATAAAGGCTCAAGGATAAAGTTCACTGGCTCTCCTGTGAAACCCCCTGTATTTGGTAAAAATCTTCCGGTGTTATCCCATTTATAACCCAAACCACGATTCCACCATTCTCCTGGAGCATTAGCAGGTACAACTTCATCATCATAAGTTCCCAGTTTTATAGTCTTTTCAAATGAATAATCTTTTGCCCACTGCCAGTAAGCATCACTTAAGCCAGAAAAATTATGATTATTTGCTAACCATTCATCTATATCCTCTTTAGTTCCACCATAACTATCAAAGAGATCAATTAAAAAATCTATTTGAGGATTGTTTGGATTCATTTTTTTGCCAATATATACCCAGAAATCTTGTGTTTGGTAATCAGATGTAATAGCAGATTCAATTGTAGGACTCCACCAATTCTCCCAATCAATAAATGGAATATGATCAAACAGACTAGTCGATATTGCTATTGGTCTTCTGGAATACATACTTATACTTCTATCTGATCTAGTTAAGCCATTTAGTGATTGTTCAACAGCTGTTGCTGTTCCTTCTATAGTAGCCCCCGGCATGTTAGCCCAAACAGTTTGCCAGTAAATATCTGAATATGCATATTTGACAGCATGAAAGAGTTCATGAGTAGCAGTAATTTTGTTTGGAAGAGTAGGACTTCCAGGATATATAGTGCCTGCAGTTCTTAAAAATCCATTATAATAACCATTAGGGATCTCTCCCTCTCTATGACTATATGAATATCTTCTCGTTAATCCATACCCGTTAGAGTCTATTTTTCTTCGTGTTTTTCTTAATCTTGGTTCTTCAAAACCAAAGTTTAAAAAACTATCTAGAGCAGTTTCCAGTTGTGTGTAAGTTTTTTCCTTATGAGCGGGAGGACTTTCACTTTCACTTAAACCTTTTCTGAAAATCCTAAAGTTATCGCTCCCGTATAATCCTGATAAAGTTTCAGCTTCAGGTAGAAAAAGCCATTCTGCTTGAACCAGAGCAATTATCTGTGGACTATCTGTGGTGCTTAATGTCGGCAAAAGCGTCCAGAAAATTCCTGTGTCTTCTTCATAGTCACCTTCGATGAATTCCCAATTAATTGAAGAATCCATAGCCTCTAAAGAAATTATCCAGCCCGGAGGAGTCAAGACAACAAACCCTAAATTACCAGGATCAACATTATCTGGAACCGGGATACCCATGATTAGATAATCATCGTTTTTATCTGTAGTGAAAAATTCTTCTGCACTTAATTCATAAAAATCACTAACAATATTATTCTTTTTTATATAGTCAGGAAAAGGAACATCTTTGCTTGGATCTCCAGTTTTTTCTAGTAAAAGATTAATATCTTCAGTTAAAATATTAGCCGGATCACCAATAGTTACACCATCTACCCCTTTTACGTGGCCCCCTTTTGTTAAAGTAAGAAATTTACCAACCTCTTCAGTTTCACCATTAATGAAATTTGCTCTTATCGACTTATTGCTGTTCATATTTATTTTGTAAGTTTCTCCATCTTCAATTACATCATTAGCATTTGGACCTGTCCACCTATCAAATTCCCATCCCTCTGCAGCCTTAACAGTTAGGTCTACCGTGGCCCCTCTCTCAATCCTGTGATTGCCTTCTGCTGGAGTTACCGTTCCATCTCCTGTTATTCCAATTGACAGATTAAAGGTATCAGAACGTGAGCAGTCGCTGGCCAGCGAAATAAACATTACCACAATAATAAATGCCAGTAAAACAATCTTCATATGAATACTTTTAAAATTCATCCCTAGGCCTCCCCTTTCTTCTAAACTATTTTTAATCATCAGTCAATTCCAGAGCTGGATAGAATTTATCAAAAACAGGCATAGAAATTTGCTATATTTCTCCTGGTATTCTAAGTATATATTACCATTATCTAAAATTTATCTATTGTAAGAATTTTTTATATTTATTTGCGACATTCTTGAAGGAAAAAGACAATTTACCCAGAAATATTATATTACACTTAAATAATAAGGCGTTGAAAAAAAATGATTAAAATCTGCTTATTAGCGCCATATCTTACCATATTAAAAGACGAAAAGAATATATGCTTTCCTACCGCAAAAACCAGAAAGCTTCTAACCTATCTTCTGGTAAACAGAGGAAGATATTGCTCAAGAGATAAAATAGCTTTCAGCTTTTGGGATGAAGTTAGTGAAGAAAGAGCCAAAAAAAACTTAAATACTTCCCTCTGGCAGTTAAAGAAAATGTTTAAAGATAATGAAATTGATATTACAATTACTGGCGATTCAGATTGCCTTACTATAAAAGTTAATGATAATATCCTTCTTGATATCGACACCTTTTACCATTTGCTTGAAAAAGCCCGCCAGGAAAAAAATTTGCCGGGGAGAATAAACTATTATAACCGGGCAGTTAAACTGGCAGGAAAAAAGCTTCTCTCTGAAGAAGATGAGCTCTGGCTGTATCCCGAAAAAACTATTTTTGCCAGATTATACAGAGAGGCAGTGCTGGATTGTATATCTCTTTACACTGCAGTTTCCAGATATAATGAGGCTATAAATCTGTGTAAAAATGTTTTAGCCAGTCAGCCTTTTGATGATAGCTTTTCCTATCAGTTGATTAAATTATATCATCTTTCGGAAAACAATATAGCAGCTTTAAAATTTTATCAGTTGTATAAGAAGCATATTAAAGAAGAGCTGGGGGTAGAGCCTGACACAAAATTTAAGAAGTTAATTAACCAGATAAAAAGTGAAAATTATAACGAAGATAAAGAAAAAAATAAGAAGGTGACAGGCTTCTATGAATTGCAGTTACAGATAGCTCCGCTGATAGGAAGGAAAAGGGAAATTAGTCAGGTACAGGAGTATTTTCAAAAAACAATTACCACAAATAGATTGTCTCATATTATCATAAAGGGCAGATCAGGAACTGGAAAAACTCGCTTGCTTGAAGAAATAGAATTATTATCCCGCTTTTATGGTATAAAGGCAATTAATCTCGAATGCGATAAAATCAGCGGCACTCCCGCTTTTTCTCTTGCTTCTAAATTAATTGAAATAACAATAAGTCAGCTAACAGAGGAAGAAATTTCAGAGATTCCTGATGTTCATAAAAAAATCTTATCACTTTTCACTCCGGTAATAGACCTTGAGAGTTCTTCAGTCATTGACCCCCTTGACCCCGAGGAGTTTATCAAAAATCAATCTGGCTTTTCATTCTTGCTGATATTCAAGGCTGTAGAACATATATTAAAAATGACAATAAAAAACTCTCCCCTGTTAATTGTAATTGATAACCTCCACTGGTGTGACAGTGCCAGCCTAAACCTGCTGGAATATATTACAAGTAATTTTAAAGACGAGGCCTTAGTCCTGGTAACTGCCGGCCAAACCAAAGATACCCCGGACAATTTACACCACTTTCTAAATTCAGCCAGAGAACTTTCCGATCATATCTATTTTCATGAAATTGAATTAAACTCCTTATCGAAAAAAGATCTAATCCAGTTTCTCCACAGCATATTGAATCTTGAACAGAACACCCTTAATGTCTCTCTCACTGATTTAGCAGAAAAACTCTTCCTGGAAAGCGGAGGAATTCCCTTAATATTTATTGAAACCTTGAAATTCTGGGAGAGACAAAATATCATAACCTTTGATGAATCCCGGAAAGCCTGGATTTATTCCCGGCCAGATCCAAATTTTCCTGATTCTTTAATTGAGATTGACCCAAAAACAGCTTTTCCGGAAAGACTAAGAAATATCTACCAGACCCACCTATCATCTTTTGATCAATCAATACAGCGAATAATTAATATAGCAGCAGTTCTGGGCTTCTATTTTGAGAAAAATATTATCAGCCAGCTTGTAAAAATGGAAGAGGAAAAAATTATCACAGCTTTGGCTGAACTTATCTCCCAGGGTGTATTTCTTAAAAGCAAAGAGAAAGACAGACTGCAATTTTCTCATATCAAATTAAGAGAGTATGTTTATCAATCTATGAACAGCATGAAGAGAAAATATTATCATAAAGATATTTTCAGTCTCTATCAAAAAATTAATAATCCTGTTAAATTAAATCATGAAACATTAACCCAGCTTGCCTTCCATGCTTATAAAGGTGAAATATGGAGGGAGGCTTTAGAGTTTAATTTGCTTTTGGGAGAGTTTTTATTGCAGGAAGGTAATATACCTCAATCAATCTACTACCTTAATAAGACAGAGGAAATAGTTAATAAAATCAAAATCAGAGAAGTTGCAAATCTGACCAGACTCTATCTGGCCTCCGGGAAGTGTTATTTGTTTCTGGGAGAGGGAGAAAAAGCTGAAAAATATTTGACAAAAACTTTAAAACTTTCACTTGAAGATAATAATAAACAGGTTGAAGAAAAAGTATATAGTTTGCTGGCTCAGTTATATACCAAAATGGGCGCTTTTGATGTAGCCTTGAATAATATAGAAAAATTTCTCGGGATGAATAACTGGAAAAGTACCGGCACAGTATTAAACTGCCTCTTAGCCATGAGTCATATTTCATTGATGACCAATAATATAACTTTAAGCCGGGAAGTTAGAACTAAACTAGAAAAAATAACTCAGCAAATACCCTTTAGAAAAGATAATTATATTTTAGGTAGAGCTTATTTTATCTTAGGCCAGCATAATATTCTTCTATTTGATAATTTTTTGCAAGCCCTTGATTTATTCAAAAAAGCTGAATTAATATTTAGAAACATGCAGAAAATTGAAGATCTTGCTTTAACCCTCTCTTATCAAGGCTCCTGTTGCTTTTATTATGGAATAAATGAAAGTTGGAGTAATAAATATTTAGAAAGCTTGAAGTACTGTCAGGAAAATATCTCAAAACCTCATATTATAGCTCTTATCATTGGTCCTATGATTACCACTTATTTATTAAAAGGTGACTATGGAAAAGTGCTGGAATTATCCGATAATTATCCCCTTCACCAAGATTATCTCTCCTGGCAGATTCCTTATCTGGCCGTAAATGGTGAAGTTTATTACTGGCTGCAAGATAAAGATCAAGCCTGGCAATTTATTAATTTCTGCCTCGAATGCTGTCAAAAAGTTAAAGTTGTTGACTACGAAAATCATGCCACTGCCACTCTGGGCCTTATCAACGGGAGCTATGAAGATTACAATGAAGGCCTGTTACTCTTAGAAAAGGCAGAAAATCAAGCAAAAGCAATACCTTTCAGTTTAAGATTATCCCGGGTGATTCAGAAAAAAATGCTCTTAGCACTCAATACTGGCAATATTGAAACCCTGCAGCTGGAGGCAGATAAACTTTTAGCAGCATCATTAGCAGCTAAAATGCCATTTTTACAGGCCTGGGCCTACTACGGAAAAGGTATAGTTGAACTGCTTAATTTAAAACAAAAATCAGCCCGGGAATTATTAACCCGAGCATTAAATTTAGCCCGGGATAATGAAATCTGGTCTTTAACCTGGCGGGTTGAAAATAAGCTTGCTGATTTAGCAGTCATTGACCTCGATATATTAACAGCAGCAGAACATTATCAAAAAGCCAGCAGCGCTTTAAAGAAAATTGCTTCCGGCTTACCCGGAAAGGAATTAAAGGAAACCTTTTTGCAGCAGAAAGAGATAGAAAAGATCATCAGAAGAATTAGAAACATCGGTGAGACAGGAAGTTTAGAAAATGAATTTCTTGACATGCTAAAAATTGAGGAAATACCACTTAAAGGAGAGCCTGCCAGGTCGTATTATTCTCCCACCAGCTTTGAAGAAAAATTAGTTGCAGTTTTAGGTAATAAGACAGGGAAGGTTAAAAAAAGACGATATCAAGTTGCTTTGATGATTCTTGAAAGCCGTAAACTGATAAAACCTCTATACCACCCGGAAATTGCAGAAAATTTTGGTGTTCACACCAGAACTATTCAAAGGGATTTAAAAAATATCAGATTATAAAATTCAGACTATAAATGGGGTATTCTAGGATCATTCTTCTAAAAACTTCTCTGGCAGGAACCAGTTTCTTTTCATTATCCACATAAAAAAACCCAAAAAACCCATCTGACAGAAAAGGAGCTGGAGTTTTACCTCCAGCCCTGGTCATTAATAATATTTTTGTCAACTCATCTATCAATCCTCAATAATATCCTCACTGTTAATTATTTTTCTAAGATAATTCATGTCCTTCATTCCTCTCCAATTCTTGCTGCTTAATCCAATATTTTTTCTTTCTGATATAATTTTATCATTGACACTCCATATTTTTTTAATTCTTTAAGAAATTCAACTCTACTTATTCCCACAATTTCTGCAGCAATTCCCGAAGATATTCCCTGCATTTCAAATAGCTTTACCGCCATTGCCATTTTTGCTTCTTTTTCAAAATTATTTAAAAAGCAAAGGACATCCCCACTCCTATTTCTATACCGGATAAATCAACAGTATCATCCACATCTCCCCAGTCGCCTTCAAGCCCGGTTTC
>LKMJ01002073.1_pt1 | contig 18270 bp, 25 predicted proteins | sample 643391 | NCBI WGS metagenome assembly LKMJ01 (sample SAMN04112250, study PRJNA286221) | soda lake metagenome | biome: soda lake; feature: Kulunda Steppe; material: water; isolation source: sample PL-Br10 brine of Picturesque Lake | place: Russia: Kulunda steppe | collected 2010-07 | reverse complement strand
GCCACTGCAGGCATCACAGCCACTGCAGTGCCACTGCAGGCATCACAGCCACTGCAGTGCCACTTGAGGCATCACAGCCACTGCAGTGCCACTGCAGGCATCACAGCCACTGCAGTGCAGTGCCAACAATTGCCCCCTTGTCAAGTGCACTGCAGCACATGCAGCACAAGTGATGCTGCAGCACATGCAGCGCAAGTGACGCTGCAGCACATGCAGCGCAAGTGACGCTGCTGGGCACACTGACCAGCAGCCACTCTGTCACGCACGTGCAGGAGCGAGGGCGTGGGCACATGCACATGCACGGCGGCGGACTTGCTCAGATGCGTGGCTCTGCTCCGTGCATGTGTGGCTGCAGATTCTTGTGAAGGCCTGCAGCCCCACAGCCCCGTCCGCCTGGCCATCTGGGCCCCCCTCCAAGCTGCCGGCCCTCATCGCCGTCACGCACTTGTCCCAGGACGACCCCGCAAAGCCATCCCTCCCCGCAGCAGCGGCATCAGCATGTAGCGCGCTGCGCGTGCTGGCAGGATGGTCCTGGCCTTGGGCCAGGGCCACCCTCCCCAGCGAGGCCCAGCCGGGGGGCCGCGGCAACGGCTACGGGGGCAGCGGCGTGTGCACGCCCCGGGCGGGGCGAGGGCCGCCTAGCGTGCACGCGTTGGTGGGGTCCTTGCGCGAAGCCGCACGGCGCAGCTGGGTGGGGGCGCCTGAGTCCATCGAGGGGACCCTCCCGCGTGGGCAGGGTGGCGCGCCGCTGCTGCTGCCTGCACAGCCCACCTTCCTGCCCATGAGCACGGACAGCAGCGCGGGGGGCGGCGCGCTGCTGAGGGGGGCCAGCGACAGCAGCATCCAAGCCAGCGGCAGCAGCGGCGGCGCTGCGCCCTTGCTGCACAGCGTGCACGGGCAGCGCTTGCGGCCCCAGCGCAGCGCGCCGGAGATGGCAGCGCAGGCACTGGTCTGCGCTGGGGCCACCAATGCTGCGCAGCTGAAGAGGGAGGCGCAGCAGGCAGTGGTGGACGCCGCGGCACTACCAGCTAGCTGCCTTGACATGACCAGCGATGTGGTGACCATGCAGCCCTTGGGTTTTTTCCTGCTTCGGGGTCTGGATGGCGCCAAGCTCATCCACCAGGCCACCCCGCCCACGCTCCAGGTATGTGGGAGGGCAGGCCAGCCCCCCCAAGCTTAACTTGGCAAGGCTCCGGTTGTTCGTCGATGGGTAGACCGAGGTTTTCAGGTGCTTGTTGATGGGCAATGGGCAGGCCGACCCCGCCCACCCACCCTCCAGGTGCATTGGCAAGCAGAATGCACAAAAGAGAACACGGAGGCACAGGTCACACATGCGTTGGGTGTGCAGAGCGAGCAGCACACTTTTGTGCGTCACGTGCCCCTAGCTTGCTGCCATGCTGCGGCTAGTGGCCGCCAAGCTGGGGCTAGTGGCTTCCAAGCTGGGACTAGTGGCCGCCAAGCTGGGGCTAGTGGCCGCCAAGGTAGGGCGAGTGGCCGCCAAGGTGGGGCGAGTGGCTGCCAAGCTGGGGCGAGTGGCTGCCAACCTGGGGCTAGTGGCCGCCAAGCTGGGGCCAATGGCCGCCGAGCTGGGGCTAGTGGCTGGCAAGCTAAAGCTGGCTATCAAGGCAGGGCATGATGCTCTTCTGTTTGACAGGCGCGATCAGCTGCACTTGAGTTTGAGAAGGCTATTATGCCAGGGTGCTTTGTATGTGGGCTCACTGGACAGATTATGTGGCAGAAACTTCCGTGCTCCATCTTGTGTGCCTGGCCAGGCCCACAAGTTTGCATGCATATCATTGACCCAGCTCTCGCCCTGAACATTCTTGCAATGCAGATCATTGACCCAGCTCTCACCCTGAACATTCTTGCATGCAGATCATTGACCCAGCTCTCACCCTGAACATTCTTGCATGCACACATGCGCAAGCATCACGCCCGCACCTTCCTTGGCACACACTCAAGCACACAGTACCCTGCCCTCCTTCAGCACGCGCATCACTGCTCGGTGCTCTGGCCACCACTCCCTCTCCCCCTCACAGCTCCTGCTCAGGCCCTCTGCCCCTTCAATGGTGCACTTGTGCGCTCCACATCACATATATGCTCACGCACACACATTCGCACACGCACACACACACAACACGTACACACATACCACACACACAGGCACACACACGAACGCATACACAGACAGGCGTGCACACACGCACGCATGCACATATGCGTGCACACACACACTCTCAAACACACACACAAGCATGCACACACAGGCACACGCACATGCACGCGCATACACATGCAGGGCCGCGTATTCCCGCTCCCCACCGACGGCACGCTGGTGGGTCCTCCCGGATTGCCACCCCCCCTTGACACAGATGCTGCGTCACACGGGGGGGACCGCCTTGACACAGATGCTGCGTCACACGGGGGGGACCCCCTTGACACAGATGCTGCGTCACACGGGGGGGACAGCCCGACCCCCACACCCGGCTGCGGCGGTTGCACGCCCTGCTGGTGCACCCCCACCTGCAACACTGCCAAAGCCCAGAGCCCAGTGCGCATGCCTTCGGCGGGCACAGCGGCCTCGCACGGGGCCCTCAATGCAGGCGTGCCTTGCGCAGCAGAGCACAAGCCTGGCGCTGGTGATCCCCGCAAGGACGCAAGCCAGGGCTGTGGCACGGGGCACTGGGCGTGGGGGCGCGGCGGGGGCGCCCCCTTACTGCCTCAGCCCGCGCAGCCTGCTGATGCGGCAGCGGCGGCGGCAGGTGCAGCAGCAGGTGCAGCAGCAGGGCAGGGGGGCCCAATAGGGTGCGTGCTCAGCTGTGCAAGAGGTGGCGGAGGGGACCCGGCCGACGCGCGCACGCCTCAGCCGATGCCTCCCTGTGCACCCTCTGCCGGGCAAAACATGCCCCCCACCCCCCTCTCCAGCCCTGCCACCACCCCTGCCTCTGTCATGGCCAGCACCCGTGCTGGCTGCCCTGCACAGCCTGTGCCAGCCATAGGGGGCACTGTGCAGCACCCACAAGGCAGTTCCTGCACACCGGGCTTGGCGCTGTTGGGAACGCTGGGGCAGCAGGGGTGGCAGCAGCTTGGAGTTGGCCTTGGGGAAGGCAGCTCCAGCAGCCCTGTGGTCAGTAGCCCTGTGGTCAGCAGCCCTGTGGCGCCAGCCGACATGTCCAGGGGGGACTGCAGCAGCCCCATTGAGAGTGCAGCTGCGGCGCAGAACAGCAGCGAGCGCAGGTGGGCCCCTGTGCCTGGCACGGAGCTGCCGCCGCAGCAGCAGCAGCGGCAGCAGCACTGGGCTGCCGGCCCACAGCAGCATGCCACGGCTTCAGCCCATGTGAGCATCACCATTGAGGCTACGCCTGCCAGCCTGCCGCACCTCCCGGCGCCGCCCCCCCGGCTGCTCATTCTGTCTACACTTCCCCAGCCCTCGCCACAGTCGCCGCCGCCACTGCAGCCGCAGCAGCTGCAGCAGCCGCAGCCGCCCCAGCCATCCCTGACCACATGCCAGGTGCAGCAAAGGCCCTACTGCAGCGCAGGCAGCAGCAGCAGACTCCTGCCAGTGCCGCCCAGCCCGTTCACACGTCCCGAGGTTCAGGGCTGCCCCACTTGCCCTGTTGCCCTACCAGACACAGACTCAAAGTTTGCAGCGGCTGCACCGAGGGCGGGTGCAGTAGGAGCCCGCCCTCCAGGCCCCAGCACCTCCCTCTGCCCCTCTGCCTGCGCAACACACGCGGTTGCTGCAGCTGACGGAGAAGCTGGGGCGGCAGCTGGGGCTGACAGAGAGGTTGAGGGGGCAACTGACGCTGGTACAGTGGGCACTGCAACTCAGGGCATGCGAGCTTGTGGTGCAGGACCCTCTGCAGCACCAGCCACGACAGCAAGGCTGCTCGCCCACGAAATCCAGACCGCGCCAATAGCGGATGCAGATGCAGCTGAGGCGGCGTCGGCGCTGCCCCTGCACCGGCCCACGCTGCGGCTACCCCCCGCTGCTGCTGCAGATGGCTGGAGCCCCAGCACAGCAGCGGCCTGCATGCCCGACCACCTGAGGGTGGCGCCCAGCACGCCCGGCAGCACCGCCTCGGGGCGCATGCACAGCCAGGAGTGGGAGGCAGCCTCGCCTGTGAAGCCCGAGTTCCTGCCCCAGGCCTCGCCACGTGTCTTCACCCCGTGCGTGTGCAAAACAATTTGTGACCCGGTGACTTCCGACTCATTAGGCAGGCGGCACACCGTTTCACTCCATCCTTGCTTGGGGCGCACCGCTCCTGTGCCAGTCTGGCAGCCTGTGCTTGCACCTGCGCAGAGCCCATGCTGGCACCCGAGCAGAGCCAGCGCTCGCGTCATGTACCTGTCATGTACCTGTCATGCTCCTGTCATGTGCAGCTGGGGCCCTGCACGCGTCCAGAGCAGTGCCTGTGCTCGTGTACGGCGTGCACCAGCTGAAGCCTGCACATGCACCTACAGGGCATAGCTTGGCACCAGTGCACATAGGATTAGTGGCACAGTTCCAGGCTTGGCACCAGTGCACATAGGATGTATTGAGAGGGCTGCAATCTTGCCTTCTTCATTGCTGCTAGCGCTCTGGATACTTGAAAATGACAATGATGGCAATGCTGCTGCTGCTGCTGCTGCTGCTGCTGCTGCCGATAATGATGATGATGATGTTGATGATGATGTTGATGATGATGATGATGATGTTGATGATGATGATGATGATGATGATGATGATGTTGATGGCGATGATGACGATGATGTTGATGGCGATGATGTTGATGGCGATGATGTTGATGACAATGATGGCGGTGCAGGTTGCAAACCAATCACCTGGGCGCCGCCCCTGCTGCTGTCATCCCGTCTGCAGGCACGCAAGCCAGGTGGCTGTGAAGGCCTGGTCCAGCCCGCAACCATTCCTTGCCATGGTGCCGGTGCTGGGGTCCGCCAGCGCAAGGAGCCGCGCGGCAAGGGGTGGGCGCCCATGTAGGTTGTGCACCAGGCAGCACGTCTGGGGGGCGTGTTCAGCGCCTAAGCGGCTGCGCCTTTGGTGCAGACCGCCAGCCCCCTCTCCAGTGCAAGCTTCACGGGAGTCTGAGCTAAAGCCACAGAGCTGGCCGCTCAAACAGCGGGCAGAACCACCGGCGCGGCCACACCGCTGCACGGGGCCTCCCCCCACACACCTTGGCATGACAGAGCAAGGCTCCACCACTCAGTGCTTGCAGATCGCTCCTTTTGGGCAGCTGGTCATGCCCAAGGCCAGGCCTGCTTAACGCCCCCGGCCCGGCCAGGCCAGGCCTGCTTTAGCATCACAAGGCTTCCTGATACCACAGCAGAGATTCAATCAAGTCGTCATGAGCTGTATCCACATCCTCACTTGGAGCCTTGAGCAGCTAGGGCAGCTCAGAGCGCTGCCCGTGTGCCCCTTATAGCATGGCACGCATGCGCATGCCCCTCCTTGCACCTGTGCACCCCTCACTCCCAGTGTGTGTGCGCTGTCTGGCATTGCGTGCGTGCCCCTCACTCACAGTGTGTGTGTGCGCTGTCTGGCATTGCGCGCATGCCCCTCACACCCTTTGTGCTGGCGTATCGTGGCCTGTGCAGGCACTCAAAAGCGCGCGCACGTGCGCCCCTCACTGACAGGGTGACGTGCTGCATGCATCCGCTCCTGCCCTGCTCCCCCCAGCAGCTGCAACCATGCCTTTGGCAGGCATATCCTTGCTTTTGGCAGGCACACATAGATCACCCCTCTTACTCCAGCACCTGCTCGCTGTGCGTCATTCTTGCTTGCCGAGCTGCCCTACCCCCCTCGGGGTGTGTGTGTGTGTGTGTGTATGTGTGTGTGTGTGTGTGTGCGCGCGTGTGTGTGTGTGCGTGTGTGCGTGTGTGTGTGTGTGTGTGTGTGTGTGTGTGTGTGTGTGCACGTGTATGTGTGCGTGTGTGTGTGCAGTGGTGCAGCAGCGCACCGCACCCCGCACCTCCCTCCCACTCTCCTCTCCTCGCCTGCTCCGTGCTTGCTCTGCGCACGCTCTCTGTACGCTCCGTGCATGCCCCATGCATGCTGCTCCGTGCATGCTCACAGGGCACTCCACAGGCCTGGCTGCGCGTGCCCAGGGCCTGGACTCACATCCAAGCAGCCCCCAAACCAGTATAGCGGCTGGCGCTGCGGCGCACATGGCAGCTAGCTCGCTCCTTGGCTGGCTCCACCGCCGGCTGGCTCCCATCGCAGCAAGCCTGCACACAGGGGATGCACCGCACGCTGCCGTGCCGCGTGGCGCCACACCGCCTGGCATGCAAGCACCGCAGGTTGGCGCAGCAGGGGCGCCGCAGGTCGGTGCAGCAGGGGCGCAGCAGGTCGGTGCAGCAGGGGTGCAGCAGGTCAGTGCAGCAAGGGCGCAGCAGGTTGGCGCAGCAAGGGCGCAGCAGGTCGGTGCAGCAAGGGCGCAGCAGGTTGGCGCAGCAAGGGCGCCGCAGGTTGGTGCAGCAGGGGCGCAGCATGCCCCAGGTGCTGTGAGGCACCAGGGGAGCCAGCACACCTGTTGGGCAGAGTCGCGCGTAGCAAGGAGAAATGATGACATGCCAGGCCCGGTGCAGCTGCACGCTGAGGCTTGCATGCACCAGCAGCCTGCGCGCCCCTGCTGGGGAGGGGCAGCCCTGCTTGGCCCAGGTGAGGAGCTTGGCCCAAAGCCAAGCTGGACTAGCTTACAGGGCAGCAGGGACGGCACTGCTGCTGCTGCTGCAGCATCATCAGCAGCAGCAACAGCAACAGCAGCAGCAGCAGCGCTTCCAGGCATGCACATCTCCCTGCAGAGCAGGCAGGACAGCGTTGGGAGGAGCAGCGGTGGCGGCAGTGGCGGCAGCGACGGTAGCAGCAGCGCATTCGCGCAAGAAGTGGCGCAGACATTCGTCAGGCAGCGCCTGCTGGGGCGTGCGGCTGGACAGCCTGCTGCACAGCCCGCTGCAGGCCATGGCAACGTAAAGAGAGGGCTCTAGCGCATGTGTCCATGCAACCACTGAACCGCTATAGCTGCAGAGGCGGGCCGCCTAACACAGCTTGGCTGCGGGTGCCTTCTGGCAGGCTGGTGCATTTTGAATTGGGCACACGACGCCAGCAGTGCTCGGCAGCTCAGAACTCAGCAGTGAGAGGGCTCCTCGTGGGTGTCAGGGCTCCTCGTGGGTGTCCGCCAGCGGACGCCCACTGGCGGGCATCGCTCCAATAAGCACCAACAACTTCAACTATCTCAACAGGCCTCCATACTGTCCCACAACGCATCAAGGGGATGTCCGCCAGCGGAAGCTGGGCCCCTCCAGCCAGCCAGTGGCTGCGGATGCCTCGAGCCATGCGTGCGTGCTTGCAATGTTGCTGGGCCCCGAGGAACAGCTTTTTGCCCCGGCTGGCATCTTAGCACGCATGTCTAAGGAAGCAGCCACGATTTGCCAGCAACAGATCTGCAAAATTGCGTGGACAGAGCTGCACAAGGACGGGGGGCCATGAGGTGCTCAGCTGCGGTTGGCTTGACGCAGGGGCTTTTATTACCAGTGCTGACCAGTGGCTGTTGTGCACCATGCGTGAGCAGCACCTTGCATTCAAAGGTCTTTGTTACATATGTCATGCAAGAGGAGCTCTGTATCCAAAGTGCATGCTGTAGTGTAATGGTTATGTTAGAAGGCTTGAATGCCTGCAGCATACTCTTAGCCTGATGCGGTATTGGAAATCCAGAAAAGCGCCAAGAAGTCTTAGACTTGTGGCCTTTGCATAGATTGCAACGGAAGCCTGGGCAGCTTATCAATATGCATAATGACTTTGTCTTTATAATTGCTGCTATTTGTCTGCTTTGCACAGACTTTGACGTTTACTTTTGTAGCCAGTGACATGTTTTTTTCTAATCAACAACCAACATGGCTCATCAGCAACTGCCTTCTCTTCTACTAGCATACGCCAGACGTGACCAGGCTGGCAGTTTCCCCTGACTTGTGAATTTGTAATATATCTAAGTATTTGCCGTACACGCGGGCCCATGTGCACATCTTCAGACAGATTTTTGTGCATCAAGCCTTCCTCGAGGCTGGATTGCAGCTCAGCCATACCGATGATGGTACCAAACACAACTGCGCCTACCTTTTCCAAATGCCTCGAGCTACTTTCTTGAATCCATTAAGGTGATGCAATGTCACTCGTAAGATAGAGCAAGAGGGCAGCCATTCAGTGAGTCAGATAGAAGATCATGCATGATGCAAATATTGCCAAAAAGAGCCTGGAAAAGCTGCTCAAATTATAGAGAAGTATTATGCAGATGCCCTCCGAGGGTTTGAGTCAAATCAGTCGACACAAAAATTGACAATTATTTACCAAAGGAAGCGTGCAGATGCTACCCCTGGGAACAAACAAACAAATTGTAAGTGCAAGTCTCCAGACCCTTTCACCCTGCAGTCTCCTATAACCAAAGCTGTGCTGGACCATAAAGCAAAAGGGGCTGGCTTCACCCAAAAATACGTGGCAAATGTGCCGTCTGTGAGTGCATAAAATCTCTTTGCAACAGTAAATCTCCAGGTCTTGATGGCATTATCAATGAGGTGCTCAGACTACTCCTGCATAGATTTCAAGACACAATTCACAGACTACTCATCATCATGCAGGCAACCCATATCACACCAACTTCATCCTCATAGACAAGAATAAGGGAGCAGAGATAGATCTCTCATCCTATAGACCCATTGGGTTGGCCAACACGCTTTACAAGTTATGAACTAGACTTATATCCAACATGCCCTATGATTATGCAAAAGCTAACTCCCCGCTCATCTCTACAGAGGCTGGTTTCTGCAATCAAAGAAGATGCCATACACCAGCTTCATAATGCCATCATGAGTCTTGAGGATGCTAAATTCAAGAATGACATATATGCACTAATTGTTGATTTCACGCCAGCTTTCAATAGTACAGACCATGACTGGATGCTCTGAATCATGTACGACTTAGGCTTCCCTACATGATGTGGTCAAGAACCTTTATGAAGATGCCACCAAACAAATCAGGTTGCCCTGTGGAGGATACACAGAATACCTATTGAAAGAGGCACTTTCCAAGGTAGCACACTCTCTCCTTTCCTCTTCCTCCCCTACATGGAACCCCTTCTCAGATGGCTCCATGTGGGATGATATGGCTACAAACACAGCTGCATCCAGGACCAAAGCACCCCGGACACCCACCTTGCCAACAAATGCCTTACTAGTGAAGCCAACACAATCCAAGACCTTTGATTCCAAGCCTAGAAACTCACATTGCACCCTGACTGAGCGGAATTTGTTGTTTCTGGCAGCAAAACTGAAGTAACAAGTGCCCTATATGGACACCTTCCTAAAGACACAAACGGTGTGACAATTTTTGAGACTCTTGAGCAGCAATTAAAGGGAAAGATGAATATCCAGAATCAAAAGGCACAGTTCATATCATCTGATGCCCCCTTTCTTGACCTTGGAGTTTGTGGATTATCGTGAGATGATCTCAACTGAAAGCACCAGATCCAGCTTATGACATGTAACCTGAGGGAAAAGCTAGGATCCCTGAGGGCCTCCTATGCCTCCCCACGTCAAATACTGACCTTCATATGCACAGCCATTGTTCCTAGCCTCGCCTATGCCTTTGCCGTCACCCACTGCACCTTAACTGATTTATTTATCTGGGACACCATGATTGATAATTTCATCAAACACAAGCTGGAAGTCCAGCCCCACTGCTATGATAAGAGAAGACACCCTAAACTTTGGGCTAGGGGCACCCTCAATCTGTGTTGAATACCATAGATGCCTAGCAACTGCACTTGCATCCAGCCGAGAGGATCCTTCAATAAGGCACCGCTCAATCACCCTCAACCTCCTCACCAAGAAAGTGGCGCACATTTATGGTCTCACCAAAGAATTCCTGACCTGGATATCAGGCAACAATTGAGTTACAGTATGCGCCTGAGGCAACCCATGAGCATCCACTCAAGAAAACTCCACCTCATGAAACTCGGAGAGAGCATGTACCTAGAGGAAATAATTGTAAGCTCTCTCACTCCGCCAAGCCACCGCCTCTTACCCTCTCCTCCTTGATCACCTGCATCACTGAGCCTCTCTTGAGCCCTGGAGTAAACAGGCTCCATGACCTCACCAACTGCAGCGGAAATCATTTCAATAGCACAGCCCCAGTCCAAATATCCTGAGATATTGGTCAAACACAAGGTAGCACTTGATAGACTGGCAGCTTTAGTCAATCTCCCTCTCAATACGGATCTCACTGCAGCTGTAGACCATGACATTCTCAGAGATAAATGTGCCAACACTCTTTCTTTCTACTGCAAAAATCAACAATACACACATCAGCGGACTCGTAGACGCCCACTTCGGTTGCCCAACCAACCCTACCCCCTACCCACCACTGACCCAAGTCCACCTAGCCCACCAACAAGCACCTCGCGAACGCCCCCAACACAAGTGATTTGCCATCCCCAACCCCGCTCCACAACTTACTATACACATTCACTCACTGGACGCAGTTTGCCCTTTCCACCAACCCAACTAAGTGCAATATACACCAACCTAATTGAGTCTAGTCCGGGTCAGGACATCTTCCCCCCAAAACAGAGCAACAGGCAAGCACTACCTTCACCCAGCCTACAACATGTCCGACCAGATGCTGTTGAGGCACCAGATAATCTATCCGCCAATACTGACCCGCCCAGTAAAAGATTGCACTCCAACTATAGACAGAACACCGCAACGGCCGCCCACATATACAGCCCACTTACTCTGCCTTCAACCCACTCCAACACCCCCCCCAATCAGCACACCTAGAGTCAAAACTACCTGAGACAACAGAGGAAGATATCGACCCCAGAATCCCTCATGCCCGGAGCGCAGAGCTTTAAAATTTCAAGAGAAATTAAGTTTTGCAGATAGCGAGAGAAACATCACCCAATTATGCATCAACATAATCTACCACCATGACCTAGATATAACCCACATTGACTCGTGGAGGATTGTTTCAAACAGGAAAAGGACATTCAAGACAACACACCTCTAGAGCATAAACAGTACCTCAAACATTATGCGCCCATGATTATGAAAGGTGGGTGCTCTGGGAGCGCCGCTTCCCGTATTCAAAAAGCTGGCTTCATGCCCGAGAGCATCCATCCAATAGCTCGGTCTGCAATTGAGTGTGCATGCTGTGAGGTTTGCTTTCTCTTTTACGGATTTGAACCTGAGAAAACTGAGCCACGCTTTGACAATACAATATGTACATCTGTGACTTTTGCAACAGAATTCATCACTGGGTATGCCTCAAGAACATCGGCTGCTATACCAAAAGACAGAGAGAGGAAGTTGAGAAAACTGAAAACTGGGCCTGCACAGCTTGTGCTGATCTAACCATGGAACAAGAACAAAAGAGAAGCTATGAATCTTCTGACAGAGAGCTCATAAAAGTAGCAAAGAAGCCCACCAGGGGACCAGAAGAAACAAAAAATGACTGGCCCACATTCCAGAAACACATTCTGGAATTTGAGGTACGTGAGGATGAACCTGACCTCGACCATCCTGCTACCTCAATCGCCAGCTTTGTCTTACCAAATGGTATGGGCATTACAAACACCATTGGCAGAGCTGAACTGGCTGCCTTCACAGCCGTCATTCTTCACAGCCACTCACAAATTGCCACTGACAGTCTCTCGTCTCTCCATCAAATCAGGGAGCACTTGCTGTACCCTGAGCTTCACCGCCACCATGTACAAGGGGATATCTTGAAGATGCTTTTAAAAACTGTCCTTAATTCACCAAACCTTGTGCACCTGTTTAAGGTCTAATCCCATGCCGGTATTGTTGGTAATGAGTGCGCAGATACCGTGGTCAAGTATCAGGCAACAAAAGTTGATTCAAGCCATGGCCATGCAGATACAGGCGTACCATGTGCTGGCATTGCTGGAAATCCTTTTCACGACATAACCTGGCTTGTCTCTGAAGGCAATACCCCCCTAAACGCAATTATACCACGGTCTTCAAACCCACCCACCCTAAAGCTCCAGTACTTTTTAAATCTTCACAATGCCCTGAAGGCACATACGCGCTCGAAACATAAGCTTGGTCAGCTAACCTTGAAAGCGGTTCCTACTCATATCACCAGGGTCTACTTCCCATAGCCCACAAAACTATCAGTTACGATTTCTGGACAATGCTAAGATAAATAAAAAATGTTTCATTCTCGTACAGGTACCCTTTCTAGTCAGAAGTACGCTGCTCGCTTTAAGACTCTAAGAGGTCGGACCTCGACCAGCCTTCAATGCCCCCTTTGTCGTCATTCAGACAGTGCCTTACACATTCTAACAGGTTGCCAACAACAGACCGTCTCCGGTATGATTACTGAGCGTCACAACAGCTTGTAAACTTACAAAACCCGCTTGGCGTCACAAAACCTACAGCCCCCCCCCATCCCACATGGGATCTACCAGCATAACCATTCCTGAATGGCTTTTCCCTCGTCACTTCCCTACTGTGCAGACTAAATTCTAGCCATCCAGATGCTATACTAGTAACAGAAGTGCCTAATAAAAGAAGAAATGTGCCAGATGCCCACCCTAGATATGTATTACTCTTAAAGAGGTAGGGCAAGGCGTAGTGAGGATGGGGGGCTCTCAGCAACAGCCTGTGCTGAGCACCAGCCTACCAGCCATTGTCCAGGGTCCGAAACGGTAGGCCTGGACACCAATTAGATACCTCTTGAATACAACACGAGGTTCTTTGTTAGCGCTTGAAGGCCAAGAAAATTATCCTCCACACCATTCTTCTTGGTGTGAGCGGCTATATATATACTCACACACTTTGAATCGCCTTTGAAGAGCTCGGCCTTGATACACAAAAAGCCCATAAGACTGCCCTCAAGTTACATGCTCATTCTGTGCTCTATGCACGTGAACTGACAACTACTAGACGCACTCTTGAAGAATCCAGTTGCTCTCAGTCTTGGTCTGGAGCAGGGGGCGGCTTGTCACCCTCCAGATCCTCACTAGTTCTTCGTTCTCCTTGGTGGAGGACTCACGGCTCTTCAGGCGGATGTGTCTCCTTTTCCTTAATTGATGTAGGGAGTGGTTTCACTGCCTGCATAGCTGCTCTTTTCATATGGTGAGGGAGTGAGTAATCTTACTGGCTACCATTACGTACGGGGGGTGGTAGCAGCAGCAACAGAGGAGGGGGCAGCAGCAGCAAAAGCAGCAGCAGGAGCAGCAGGGGGGGCAGCAGCAGTAGTGGCAGCAACCAAAGGAGCATCAGCAGCAGCAGTGACAGTTACCAAGGGAGCAGCAGCAGCAGCAGCAGCAGCAGCAGCAACGGCAACGGCAACAAGAGCAGAAGCAGCAAGAGCAACATCGCCGCAGGCTGACAGCACTAACACCAACAAAGAGGAAGGTGACTGGAACTCCCCCGGCACAGGATCATGGAGATCCATCAAAACCAGATAACCTCCAAGATCGAGCTTGTGGAATGGCTCGCAAACATGCAAGCGCCCTGGCGGCTGGTTGGTTGAAGTAGCTAGTTAGCCAGCCTTGCTTTTTGATCTCTTCAAAGGTCATCCTTTGCCTTGATCTTGCTCTTGCGTGCTCGTGAACTACCTCCGTGCTATACACCAAAAACATCTGGCTGTCAGACTCTACCTTTCTTCTGCTATACTCTACCTTTCTTCTGCTATGAGCGCGATTACGATAGGTTCAGGTCGCAGGCCTTCAGGCTTCAGCTAAGCTGCCCTCGTTCGGCGGACACAGCTATCATAGCATACATGATGTAAACTAACCTAACTTACCATTACGTAGGCTTCTCTTTTCTTTCTTTTTAGGACCGGACTCAATGACTCCTGGCTTGAGGGTCCATAACTCACAGGATGCCAAAATGTATCGGTGAGCAACTGCAATAGTCTGACTCGGTATTCATGGTGTCGTCCTTGCGCAGGGGCCATGCTAATCTTCTCTATATCGTTCCAAATAACATATGTCCTGAAGGATATGTAATGGCCTGACTCAGGACAGACCAGACCATAAAAGGGTCCAACCATTTTCGGTGGCGGATACCCTTCCGTCAGAAACTTTAAGGCTCGGTCAAAGGGCAGTTGAAGCGGTTGCTGAACCGTCAGAAACTTTTCATCCACGTTGTAAACGTGAGCATCACTTGCAATGTTCATACTCTTTCAGCAGCAGCATTGAATTATAGCTCCACCTGTTGTCTACCTATCTTGTACAACAACTTGTTGTCAACAAGAGGGACCTAACAATTCCACCCGACTGCAAGCCCTCAAGACCTCCATTGTATTCTTTCACCAATTGGTGCTTTTTTATGTTTTTTAGACCACTCTCACTTGCACTCGAAGCGCACAACAAGGGCTTGCTCACGCAAGCACGGTACACTGAGGGATAATGGATGGAATATTTCTTATAATGGAAGGACCATAATAGCCATGCTCTCAGTTCACAAACTTGAAAAACAGCTTCAGCATAAGTGAAAAATTGAAAATCTGCTGATTTAGAAGAAGAGGTGCCTCTCTGGTGCGGTGTAGCACACGTCATCAAACAAGCCCCATGCACTTGCAAGCTAGACAATTGACAGAGCATGCAGGAGTACGCCGCATTTGTTCACACGCAAATGCTTGTTAGAAGCTGCAGGAGTGAACGTTTACACCTAAGAATTGCACTTTTTCCAAGGAGTCTAGCCAGTCTTCAGGCATCCTGAGCTCGCTTTCCGGCGACTCCAACTGTTCTGCACCCTGGAAGAGAAGGCACTCAAAATCACCAAGGAGTGTATGTACAAGTAAAGATGCAAGTAAATAGGCAGTAAGCTTGACTGATCCATGCCCAGCCTTGCGTTGACCGGCTGGCAGCCACCACAACAGTCTCCACAACACCCTTCAAGGAGTCAGTTTTCAACTCACTCTCATTAGCACTTTCCACCAACTCCCTAGGATGATCTGGATACCGTCCAAAAGCCAGATCAGTCAAGTCCATCCCCTTCTTTGGTCAGAATTACCCACAGCGCGTGTATAAGTCCGGGCTGCGTGATGAGTGCAGGGACGTGGTTTGTTTAGTGAGGCATCATCACCATGTTTGGCCCTCCTACTTTTGCTTATATATTCCCATACCCACTCAATGCATACATGTAACCTAACAAGTCCATTAACAATAGTGACGCGGTCTGCTGCTTTGGCAGCAGGCGGGCTGTTTATGGGGACACCCATCTCAAAGCCAGGCAAATGTTCTCTGCGAGAACTGAAGACGCAGACTTGCAATTTCAAATTTCTGCCACTAGTGACTCATCCTCCGCACAGACTTACCACGTAAAATATGATCGTCAAAATGAGATTCAGCCAGAAGTCCGTGTCAAGTGTTCCTTTGTGCATTACCACCGCAAGAGGTGGCACAAATATGGCCACAATGATTTTGCATAGCCTGGGATGGGAAAGAAGTTGGTGCATGAGTGTGTAAATTGTGTGCGAGTGCCGTCAGTGCATCTACTGAGCAGCGGTGCGAACATTCCAGCTTCTCTCCAGCTTCTCTTCAGCTCCATCACTGTCACAGTACTCAGGCATGTCCCCATTTCATCATTCAGTTAATTTAAGTGAAAATATCAGGAAGGTTTTCTGGCAGGATAGTTGACTGACTACCTGCAGACACACGGCCCCTAACTCGCACTGCCGCCGCAGAACTTTGCAATTCTCACTCACTGGCTATGGCTCCCCTCCTTGGCCGCTTCCCCTGCTGAATGCCCAACGTTCTTTGCACCTTCGTTCACTTTTTCCATGGCCATCTCGCCCTCACTTAGGACAGCCCAACACGGACAGAGTAATTAGTAGTTTGTCGGCCTATCAGTCAGATATTACATATATATATTTGCTATTGAAATTGAACTTTGCACAATCTTTGCTAGAAAAAACAGCCGTTTATGAGCTAACGGCACTTTGAATCAGACTCGGCCCCAACATTAATATTTAGATATCAAGTTCAAGGTTAAAAGCTAAAGTGGTGTTACGGACACCATTCCGAAGCCATTTGACTTAATTTAAGTATGAATGAAGAAGGTAGTGTGCATGGGACGGAGGGGGAGGGGAGCAGAGTGGAGTCAATGCAACTGCAGCAACAGCAGGTGCAGCAGCAGCAGCCTTAGCAGCAGAAGCAGCAGCAAGCTTGACATCTGAACATTAGCAGCAGGCTGAAGAGGAGACGGAAAAGCAAGCAGCAGAGCGGGAAACCCATGCAATTAAGCGCCAGTTGGATGCAGCGCGCATTAGCGGCAAGCAGCATGCACCCTACTGGAAGACCTTGGTGCCTGTGCTTGTGCCAGTGGTTGGCAGGTTGAAGTGCATGGTGAAGTGCATCAAAGCTGGTGATGGTGTTAGTGGCAAGCTTTTGAGCTCCAAGAATATTGCAAAGTCAGCGAAAGATCACTACACTTAGAATGGCTGCAAAGGTGTGCGGATAGAGCAGGGTCAAGCAATGCTGCAGCCAGGGCCAAGCACCACTCGAAGCGTGGGCTTCAAGCGGGCAGCTGAGAGCGCCAATAGCATAGCCAGCAGCAGCAAGCAGGTCCGCACAGGTCAACAGCTCATCACGCAGCACATTGTCAGCCAGCATGCAATGCAGCAAGCAGGGGCAGATGAAGATGCTGCCCTGTCCCTTTATGGCGTAGTGATTGAGGACGAGGAAGAGGTGGAGGAGTGAAGGGTTGAGAAAGAGAGCTTATCGCTCATGTGCTGGAAGTAAAATAAGACTTTGACCTTGTAATAACTGTTTGCACAGGGCTGCTTAGCACTCGAAGGTATGCAACCATGAGTTGATGCTGTACTTGGTTTGATTCAAACTTTGACAGGCCACTACTTTCTGTGACTTTTTTAATTGGAAAAAGTTATTGGTTGTGCGCTCTCTGCTCTACAAGAGCAACGCAATAACCCCCCTGGGGGTCTGATTGGGGGGGATGGAATTTTTGGTATATACGGTTTCTACGGTGTACAGGGTAAATACAGGGTATGTAGACTATATAAGTTATAAAAAAAATTTCCGTACATCGTTTCCAGCAACCCTACATGTATGGAAGGATGTTGCCGCCGCATCATAGTGCATGCAGTGCAATGCAAGCAATCAATACTTGCATTTCCTCTTCCTGAGCTGCACTCAGCTGCACTTGCTTCCATTGCGCACGCTGATTCAGCTGGGATTAATCACCACCATCGTGAACGCAGGATAATTAAGCAAGGGAGCAAAAATCCCAACGCAATTAATTCAAGTGATTAGGCCCCGGTCACACTTGTAATTAATTAGGCTTTTGATTATCTTTTTGTAATTATAATTAGGAAAAACATCATAAGTTAGGCGGTCACACTCCATAATAATGGACTTGATTACCAAATGCTTAATTACGAAGTGCTTATTATAATTAGGAAATCGTAATAGGGGGGGGGGTACCCTATTACCTAAAATAATAAGGATCCCAATATCCTGGAATTGCCTCAGGACCGTCAGGGGAGGTAAGTCTCCATACAAATCGGTCCGAAACGGGTGACCCTTCAAAAAATTTGGACAGGTACGTGCTTTTAACCAAGTATCTCCCATTTTATCTTTCTCAGGTGAAACATAGGCAGGAGAAGGAAGGCTGATCCCCCCAGCAGCCCTCCAAAGGGCCTTGGAAAGGGGCACAGTGTCTTGCAAGTGTTCTCTGCATTAATGTACCAATATTGGTCGGTGCAGGTATCAATGGGGAGCAAGGTACAGAGCTGGAACACGCTCTGAGCAGCTGCAGCCAATGAAAGCACTGCTGCAGCCCAGTCCAGGCCCGAGCGCTCTGCCCACTGCTCGATCAACCTCATGAGCCAAGATAATGCAGGCCTGTAACGTTAGAGTGCTGCTGCATACCACGTAAGGTCCTCGGGCCCAGCCTCCAACGTACAGTACAGGTTTACTTATATACAACAATTGGAAAAGCCATCAGACTCCAAGGAAGACTCAAACGGCAACTGCCCACCAGCACCAGCACCAAATAGATACAGCGTTTTCAGCATTGTTGCGTTCTCCCCTCTACAAAGTAATAGATACAGCGTTTTCAGCATTGTTGCGTTCTCCCCTCTACAAAGAAATAAATTGTAGGAATACCGTATCGCTCCTAGGGTAACCGCGAATAATTAAATAATTATTGGGGGCCCTCGCTATCTGAAATCCGTTTGGAAACTATTTTTATCAAGACCTCGCGTAGCATCCAGGTTTTGATCCAGGCTCT
>LKMJ01002072.1_pt1 | contig 18272 bp, 24 predicted proteins | sample 643391 | NCBI WGS metagenome assembly LKMJ01 (sample SAMN04112250, study PRJNA286221) | soda lake metagenome | biome: soda lake; feature: Kulunda Steppe; material: water; isolation source: sample PL-Br10 brine of Picturesque Lake | place: Russia: Kulunda steppe | collected 2010-07 | reverse complement strand
GAGTGGACGTGCTAGAACTGCATTTAATTAACATAATTTCTTTCTCAATCATGCGAAAAAGGCAGCGACACTGAATAAGAGAGCGTCCCTGAGCGGGGCTGTGGCTGCCAGCACCCCCCTCTGTACTCTCGACTTTGACCGTATCTTAAAGGCAAATCGTTCACAGCGCGAATTTAACCCATTTTGTTCACAGCGAAAAAATTCGAAAAATTCGTTGTTTACATCCTTGGAAAACCCTAATTTTCCAATTGTGGAGATCATAGTTCCATGAGGTATTGCTTACGAGAATGTGGGCATGGATGATATGAGCACTGGAGGTCATGAGGCCAACAAAGACAATGTTCCTCTAATAGGTTGCACAGACATGGGCGTTTCCAAGGACTTTTGGTTTAGCAACAAGATAATGGTTAAGCAAAATTTTTGGTTTAGCAACAAGATAAATTACGAAAAAACGTGTGACCGCTGATATTTGGGAAATGTGCAAAATATTTGCGTGTGACCACTCTTTTTTTGGTATTTCGAATTCCCAAAAAACCCAAAATATTTTTGCGTGTGACCGCGGCCTAACCTAACCAAACCTTTCTGATTTTTCTTTTCGTTGGTTGAAGGTGTGTCTTTGGGTGCTCAGTTAGCACTGCTCACGTACCTTCCTTGTGCTCCACCCACCTTTGCAGGTGAATTCATGGCCATTGCAAGTCGATTTGGAGCTTGCCCCTGATGTCTAGTCCTCGAGTCAAGCAAACTACACAGGCAGGGAAGACACTCCCTACATCAATTAAGAGAAAGGGACCACCTATGGCCACCACCGGTGACCAGAAAAACAAATAATAAAGTCAAATTAGGGTCTCTCCCTACTAGGGGAGGTAGTACATCAACTAAGGAAACTAGAAAGAACTAGAAAGGATTTTGAGGTACAATAATATTTGTGTTGACAGGGCACGTGCCTACCTTATATCAATCTATCACATTAGCATCATCGCCAGACCAGATGGATGTGACCATCATATCTATTTATACCATTCATATGCTGTGACAGCATGGATATGAAAATTTGAACATGGCCAGTGACACACTCTGTCTTGCCACATCAGTTTGTTGTTCTTTCCTGGAAATCTAACATCTCGGATGGTGTGATGAGGACATTGACCTGCAGTCATGAAGCAAGTCGTGAGCATCAATGTTCATTTCAAGTATGTCATAAAGATGTGCGTCTGTGAGAGAGCACGTGCACGGATGTGCGTGTGTTGATGCATGCAAGTTCCTTCAAACACAGATTTTTTTTGTCAGATCTCACATTTTGCCCTGTCTGATAATAATTTGGTGGACATTTCACCGCTTCTGTAATTTTTCTTTCCTTTTCCTGCTTCCGCCTATCACATCTGACCAACAGGGCAGCCCTACCCTATTTGGCTGTGTATGTCAAAGGGCATGGTAGTCCTGGCTTGCTCAATTGCGCAAGCAGTTGCAGCCCAAGATTACAAAATTAAAAGCAAGGAACTTGGCAAGCAGCCCCACCTTCTTGTCATGGTCATCCACAGGGACCTCAGGGACCACTTGGCATGAGTACGCCAGCCCCACTGCATGGCAAACAACGCAGAAAATGTGCATGACAATTCTGCAATACCAGCATGTTTTGCTGTACTTAACGGGCACCACTTTAAAGCTCTTGATCTCCATGGGGCGCCGCTGTTTCTCACTCAACAAGTACAGCTCTGCGAACCTAAGCTCTTCTTACTTCCCTTAATGTGCAAGGCTTTTTGTGCATGATTGTTTTTTACCTTCTCATGCGCGACCTAGTGGAACAGAGAGGGGCTCAAGAGGAAGGATGCACCAAGAAACGGCCTCGCATACCTTACTGGAAAGAGTTGCATCACTGTTTCGGCCAAGTCACACTGTATTATAACTAAGTGTGGGTAGCCGACTTGCCGAGACTCGCTAAGGGCGAGCCTCAGCGAGCCTCCGGGAGCCTCTTTGCCAAAAGTGCCAAAGTCTCGGTGACCCTCTTTCACTGGAACAGCGCTTTGACTCGCTAGAAAATCCAGATAAGTTCAATAAGTATATTTAAGTTTTTATTACATGTAAGCATGCCCACACATCTATTGCGATGATGTCGAGGGGGTTGCAACCATGGCAGATGTGGGGTGCAGATGCCTCGGCTTGCAAAGGTTTGCTGGGCAGGATGGAGAGATGGTAGATGCCGTCTTCGAAACAGTGAGAGGCAAGAAGGCCGAAGAGAAGTCTTGGTAGTGGCAATGCATGAGTGTGGTGCTAGCGCTTGTCACTGAGCTGAGATGCAGACACCGTTAGCAAGCTACAGTGCAAGCTGTGCAAGCAACAGCTCAGCCTATCCCAACCCCCTTACGCGCCAGACGCATTTTAAAAATCACGTTGTGCAAGGCTCATCACTTGGGAGTGAAGAGGGTCTGATTTCCAAAGAGCATCAGCATCGGGCAGCAGCAGGCATCAGCAGCACCGGGCATACAAAGGCAGCATCAGCATCGGGCAGCAGCAGGCATCAGCAGCACCGGGCATACAAAGGCAGCATCAGCAGCATGAGCTTAAAACGCCAGGCAACGCTGCCGGAAGGTCAGCTGCACAGTTGGGAGGAGACGCAGGCCTTTCCCTCAAGAAGGAGCTCGGGTAAGAGAGGAGGCTTGCACATGAACGGACTCATGCATACGAGCGCATGTGCACGTGTGTGCTGCATGTGCATTAAAGCAAGTGAAAGGGTGTGTATGTGCACCTGTACCAAGTGGCTGTTGCCTGTGTGGGCTCCATGCGCATAGGGAGGGTGTTGTGCGGTCCATGCAAGCGTGCCTAGCTGACGCCCTTTGAGAAGAACTTGAGTGAGCTGGCCGCTGGGCTCCTCCCAAAAGAAGAAGGCAACTTGAAACCCATCATTGAGCATGTCAACTTCTCGTATTTGTGGGAAGAGGAGCTTCCCAGCTTTGCCAGGAGTAGCAGTGCGCTTGAGCAAGCTTGCTGTGCAGTTGCTGTGGCATGCACTCAACAACCTGTGCGCGTGCCAGTGCAACTGGTCAGCTTGGGGGCTGATGTAGAGCAAGATTTAATCCAGGCTCACTCTGGTGTGTGCATTGAAGCTAATCTACGCTGCATTGCACCAGCAGGCAAAGCAGCAAGAGCGCTGAGGCAGCCTGCAGCTCTTTGAGGCGGACACCAGGAAGCAGCCTAAATAAGATGTGGAACTTAGGGCTAAACAGCGCTGTGTAGTTGGGTAGCTTGGGGGATGGGCGGGCGGGGGCGCTGACCAGGTGCTCGGGTTCCTCCTGACTCATGCCGGAGGGCCGGTCCGACTAAAAATATTCGTTTTTCATATCATCAAACTCATACGAAAAGTCTCAGGGCGTTTGAGTGTGTGTGTGTGTGTGTGTGTGTGTGTGAAAATCAGTTTTCTAACGACTATGTACCACCCTCTCTACATAGGCCGAGGCTCTGCAGAGGCTCGACAAGCCTCATTGGAAATTTGAGACACCCTATTTACCCATCCTTATAATTTATAACAAGACACATGAAACTCCCTTAATGGATCTTTGGAATTTTGAGGCACCCTATTTACCCACCCTTCATTATAACAAGACACATGAAACTCCCTTAATGGATTACGTGCTTCCTCTAAAGGTGCATGCTTCAAAGATTCAAATAACAACATGTCTCTAAAATGAAGCAACACCACTTGGATCATCTTTGAGGGTCTGGATTGGAGCGTAAGGTCCTCGATGAAATAGGAAGATCCCAGTCAAAAACCCAGATCAGCATGGGGGCACAGGCGCACCTAAAAGCGGTGGCCGCCTTCCATTTTCACGAGATGTTTGAATCAAGCGCTCCAGTGCTTTATCATAGTATCTGCGCACGACAAACAAAAAATGAGCTACGATTGCAATCCCCTAAGATTTGCTTTGTCACTAGGGACATTGCTGATCTAGGCAGCCTCCACAATCCTAGCAAAGCAGAACAAAAAGCAGTGGTGCAGGGACAATCAGGTTCACAGCTATGTGAGGCAAGGAACCTTGATGGTGCTGTGACTTCTGTCCTTCCTCGCCTACTCCCTGCCTGCTGTTCCGGTACAACAACATGGTTTCAACGCTGCAATCCTGCTCCCTGCCTGCTGTTCCAGTACAACAAGATGACGTGGCGTCAACGCTGCACTCCCTGCATCATTCAGCGCATTACCCTCCGCCTCGGCCCAGCCTATTGCCAGACGTGTCAAAGCCAAGACCAGGCATGAGCAAGATGTCCAAAGGTAGGCCCTCCTGGAGAACTGCACGCACACACATAAACACACATAGTAAGCCCGTTTCCAGTCTGTTGCAAAAGAACACAAACACACTCTTGCATTGCGCCCATGGCTCTTAATTTTTGATTTCAAGCAAGTTTGCATTTTGCAGCCAGTGACTGCTGGTAGAACCCTGTTTAAAAGTAAACTTCTTGTTTCAAATGCTCCTACAGAGTGAAGCAAGCACTCAAACACTTATGGTGCTGGGTGGCCCTCACCATCAGCTCGTGGAGTTCCATCTGCATAAGTTGGAGGAGGCTCCAAGATTCCAAATGGAGGCACAGAAACCAAAGAAGACAGAGAATCTGCGTAACACGCAAAAAGAAGGTGATGAGCTAATGGTACGTGGTTGAGAGCCAGGGTTTTGACTGTGTTCTGCTGGCACATGATCTGCTTGCGGTTGCATAAGCAACAACATTATTAAAGAATTAAGATACAAGGCCAACCAGATAGGAAAGACTCGTGCTTTTTCCAATGAGAGCAACCGCATGTGCGTTTTTTCTAAGCTTAAACTCCATTCCAGCTGCTGAAGCCTTCCCTACTTCAACCTCTCTCTGGATTGCCACCAAATAAGAGCAATCATCACTCACCAACACTCACCAAGGTGAAGAAATTTCATGTTTGATTGCTTATCCTCCACGACGGGAACATAACACCTCTTTCCTGAAGAAAAACATGTTTCATTGAGTCCAGAGTGAGAAAGGGGGATGGCTTGCATTATGGATAAATGATCTATGGAAAGGAGGCAAAGCAGCTTTAGATAGGTAAAAGTGATGTGCTGCATTATCCTCAACTACCCGTGACCATAAATAGCAATTGTGATTTGTCAGCTGTGCTCAACCAATCAGCTTTCAATTTGTCATGGTTTTGGGCATGACAGGTTCCAGGATGTCTGCCTGCCAGCAAGCTACAGAGCCAAGCAGGTTCATTCTTGGGCCTGGTTCTCCGTTATGTCTGCCAATCAATTAAATCCTCCTCTTTCCAGCACGCCACCAAGCTTCTTACACAAACACTCTGAGGACTTGGTCGATTCGCTCAAGTTTGACAGACATGCACCGACCGCACCTGTTGTCATAGCTGCTTGGAGGACAGCCGAGGTGTCCACCTCACGTAAACGAGCACAGTGAACATACACTGCGATGGTTTTACTCGCTGTGAAGTACGGAGCTTTGAGCACTTGGCGTGCAATCGCTGCACCTGTGGGTAAATGCATGAGCTGAAGCTTGCCTCCATTGTCCACAGTATTCAAGACAGTGATTTACATTGTAGCAAACTTACTTTCTGCTTGCATGGCTTCCCGGGACATTTGCTGCAGTGCTGTCTTTATGGCCTTGCGCGCTGCCTGTTTGCGTTCCTGAGCCACAGTGCTGCTCGCTACATTTTGCTGCTGATCAGCCATGGATTGCACTGAAAACTTAAGACTCCTTCCTAGGCTGGCTTCCAAGTGCAGTCGTGCCCTGGTCAGAGCAGCTGCCATCATCACTTGCACATCACGCCCGTGCTAAGCAAAACATTGCATATTGCTTGCTTGGTTGCATGCTCCAAAGACTTTAATATTTGTTGATCAAAATAAGAACAAACGTATTGCAATTGCTTCTTTTTTTGTCAAGATTCTTCCACGTTTTTCATCGAATTGCAATACGTTTCATTGAAAATTTGAGTTTAGGCAAGACAGCTTGCATGCAAGCAGCCATAAGGGACAGTTGAAAGTTGAGTAAGCCGGTTAAGGTGGAGGACGAAGGATGGGGTGCGGGAGCTCAAAGGTATCCTGAACGTCGTTGGAGGTGTCGGAGCCAGATTCGCTGAGTCGTCTGCCAGCGTAGTGAGTGCCATACTCCCATGTGTGGAGCAGCTGATCGCTTTGCCGTCCCCGCCCATCGCCGCAGGCTGTCTCCGCCTCACAAGTGACAACTAGCGCTCCAAACAAGGCTCCAGCATCTGCTACAATCCACCCAGTTCAAGATGATGCCAGCAACAAGAGTTCTAAGTGGGTCAGCCAGCGGGCTACTGGCCAGCCTCCCTAAGCATCAAATGCTCAGGTTCTGCCTGTAGTGCATTGAGTTGATTTGAATGCATCTTATGATTTGTCATGTAGCATCATGTGTGTGCTTGTGAATGTGCAGGAAATGGGAGGAGGCCTCGCCTGTTTCTCTGCTTTCCAGGAGATCAACAAACTTGGGTAATGCATCAGAAGAAGAAAAGAAGCTGTTTGGTGAGTCCACACGTAGCACACTTGCCTTTGAAGGCAAGTTGATTTCGCATTTAAGCTGGACCGCTCATTCCTGTCTATTTGTCCATTGCAGCCGTCAAGACGAGCCTCATCAAGGCATGGGCCCCAGAGGTATGCGACGCCTGCGCATTCAAGCAGGGCTCCTTTCATTGGCTGCATGGCCAGAGGTTTCTTTCAACTGACAGCTGGATGTGTGTAAGCGGGACGCAAGGTGGAATTGGCAGCGAGTAAATGAGGCCCTCCTGAGGCCAGTCCTGATAACGGCTTGTGCCAAAACCTGGCGTGCTGCGCATCTTAACTGAGCACATCTCTAGTCTGATGTTCATACCTCTGCCGCCTTGCAATGTGCAGTACATGCCGGAAGATGTGCGGCCGCTGTTCTTCTCGCCAGATGTGCAGTCAGAGCGAGCTACGAATGTCACTCTGGACCAGATCCTGCACAAACAGGAGCACATGACACGCAAGACAAAAATCATCTGCACAGCTGGCCCTGGTTGCTGGAGTGAGGAGATGCTGTCCAAAGTAGGTACATGGGTGAGCATGCGCATGGTCAAAGTTCCACCAGTGACGCGTCGGACTGTGTCCGATGCGTGCTATGCGCATGCTTTGCTACTCACACAAGCAATGACTAAGATTGTGGTGGGCCACTATGATGAAAATATTTCTTTTGGTTGGTGCTTTTGTTGTCTCAACTGCCCCTCAGCATGCTCTATTCCCTGATTGTTACTTCCCCCTCAAACTGCTGTATTTCTACAACCTTTCCATGCCTCAGCATGCTGTGGCCAACAAGTCCTGCAGATCATTTCCTTAACCAGCAGCTTTAAGGAGTGCTGCTTCTCTTCAGGTCTGCAGTGCCTTGACATGCTCTGACCAGCCAGTCCTGCATTTCCTTCCCAGGCCAGACTCTGCGCGGGCTCTTGACCTGCAGCGCCCTGGACCTGATCTGTGTACGCAGCTGCTGGGCACAGAGTTGTGCCTTGCGCGCTTTGGCTTGAGGCGCTCACGTCTGCGGCTTGCACTGAACTCATGTGCCTGTAGCTGCTGGATGCGGGCCTGAATGTGCTGCGCTTCAACTTCTCGCATGGCGACCATGAGGGCCATTACCAAGTCCTGGAGCGATTCCGCAAGGTGAGGGCAGCATGACATGCTCACCCTCATGCAACAGCCTAAATAGTGAAACCTGCCCTGCTGCGACCGTCAGGGTTAGGGTTAGGCTTTGGCGGCAAGATTTGCGGTTGTGGCACCAGTTTTCTCCCTGCTGCTTTTAAGTTAAAGCTTGCATTGCTTGACTCTCTTTCTTGGGCAGGTTTGTGAGGAGAAGGGAAGCAGAGCTGCTGCGCTGCTGGACACAAAGGGCCCTGAGATCCGCACGGCTATGCTGCGAGACCACAAGCCCATCAGCCTTGAGGCAGGGCAGGTCATTGTCATTGAGGCTGTGGGCGCCAAGTACACAGAGTTTGAGGGCTACAAGGATGAGGACGGGGAGACGCGCATCGGGCTGAGCTATGACAAGCTCTGCCAGAGCGTGAAGCCGGGCAACATGATCCTGCTGGCTGATGGGTCCATCAGCATCAGGGTGGATGAAATCATGAGTGAAATGGAGCTGCGTGGCACTGTCATGAACAGCAAGGCTCTGGGTGAGAGGAAGAACTGCAACCTGCCAGGTGTGAAGGTGGACATCCCCGTACTGACAGACAAAGACATCAACGACCTGCAGAACTTCGCTGCCAAGCATCAGATGGGATTTGTGGCAGCCAGCTTTGTTCAGGTGAGCTCAGACTGCTGATGTGCTGGATGGAGGCTGAATGGATTGATCAGGTGTACTTTATCCATGGGCAGCTTTACCTTCCTAACGACTTGTCATTTTCAGGCCTGCCTTTGCTGCTTTGTATTAGGCAGTAGCTCCTTGAAAAGTTTTTTTTATCATCCATTTGACAACAAGGTCAGTTAGAGTCTTTCCCAGGCACAATCTTAGATCTAGGTCATGCAAAGCCGTGCAGCTGGCCCAAGCATGTCTGAAAACCATGCACCATCGCTTGTCTTCCAGAGCAAGGCAGATGTGGAGTTCATTCGGAGGGTGCTAGATGAGGCAGGCGGCCACCAGACAAAGATCATCTCCAAGATAGAGAACCTAGCAGGTTGGCTGCGAGCTCACTACCATTGCTTCGAAGTCTTGATCACAAGTGAAGTGCGGGGCTATGTGGCCATTTCATATACAGCAGGCGACAGCAGGTGGTTCGTTGACAGATGCCATTGCAGGCACAGAGCTGGAGACATGCTCCACAAGCTAACTGAACCGTGCAGCAATGGACCTTCAGTTACTCTGGTCACCTTGCCTCACCAACCAGGCTGTGTGGCCTTGCCACTGCTCTCATTGCGCTTGTATGCCGGTGCTGCGTAATACTGGTAGGCCTTCACAACTTTGATGAGATTTTGCAAGTCACGGATGGCGTAATGGTGGCACGAGGAGACCTGGGCATGGAGATTCCTTCCGAGAAGGTGTGGGTCATGATTGCATGCCCAGGCTTGGGCGTTGGTGGTACCACACATTGCTAGAGCACCGGAGAACAACCTTGGCAAATCACTGATCAGAGCTCAGAGCCTTTCCATGCTTAATTTGCCGCGTAACACATACTGTCTGCAAAACATTGATCTGGTGTTAAAGTGAGTTAAAAGCGGAAGCTCCTGTCACAAAAAAGGAAGGTGTAGGGTTGCACTGCCTGGAAGCTTCCAAGCCAATCGACTCCGAATGCATCCGTGGGGAGCCACTTGAAGCCAGTTTATGCCGCTTGCATTCTCAGGTAACCCCAAAGCTGGCAATCAACAAAACAACTTGCCCTGTGATTTGATCATGTGCAGATCCCTCTTTCTCAGCTTGAAGATGCTGAGCTTGGATTCCTCACAAACCTCCTGCTCCCCTCACATCCAGGTCCCTGTTGCTCAGAAGATGATGATCACAAAGTGTAACTGCGCGGGAAAGTTTGTCATCTGCGCCACACAGATGCTTGAATCGATGATCAGCAAGTAAGTGGATCTAAGGTAGGGGACGCGGCAGTTAAGGATGGAGTGGGGCTCATGGGCAGAGCATGCAGGCTTTACCTCTTTTGACAATAGCTGTCTTTGTAAGTGCAGCCCTTGCATCATTAGTTCTAGTATGGTATGGGTCTGTTTGCACCTGCTTCTGCAGGCAGCCAGAGGCCTGCAAGGTCTGAGGCGCCACTTAGGCGTTATAGCATTGCCGCAGGACAATCTTGTGTGTGGTAGTATGACAGCATGTAGCTGTGTGCACCTGCACTTCATGCAGCCCAGCTTTCACAGGAGCTGTAATGATAAGATCTTATGAAGGGAAGGGACTCGCTGTGTAGCAACTGCAAGTTCCTTTTCAGGTGCTACACAGCACACATGACAATAAAAGGCTGTGTGCGCCTGCTCTGTATGCAGCCCAAGGCCCACGAGAGCTGAGATGACGGACGTGGCTAATGCAGGTGCGCAGCTGCCCTGGTGCCCAAGCGCAAGGAAATAGGCTCTTTTGGTCTCTGTGCTCGTACACATGTGTGGCCAATAAGAGTGTATTTGTGTTAGGGTTTATGAGTCAGTTGTTCAGCAGCGTGCTTTGCGACAGAGTGCTGCTGGAAGGTAGTCGAAGGAGGGATGGCACTGCCTTACCTTTCTGATTTCCATTACCATTTACAAGGTTTTTCTGACAATATTATCAATTGTTCGTGTTCTGGATGTATTGTGCAGTGTATGATGGAGTGGATTGCGTCATGCTGTCAGGTGAGCGGATGGTTGGCAGACCTTTATTGAGCACCCGTTTGCATGAAGTAAGGACTTCATGCGACTGGACGCGTTTGGTTTGTATGGAAAAATGTGTTCCAGATGTCATTTAACAACAAGATACAGCAAGTCTAGAAATCGTTCTCCATCTTATTGGGCAACAGGTACTATACTTGCACTATCTTGGACAATCCAATTCAATCAACGACTAGAGTGCTCTCGAGAGCAATCTGTGCAAGTGCACTTTGGAATGATTACAATCAACATGATAAGCATGCGCAAAGTGTATGTGTTTGCAAGCATTATACAACTTTTCTTACAGTAGGTGTAGCAAAAGTGGAAAACTTTAATGTGCTTGAATGTGCTTGAATGTGTGATGCACATCACAGGCGAAACTGCCAATGGCGAGTTTGCTGACGTTGCAGTGTCTACAATGGCTGCTATCGTCTCTACCGCCGAGATTGGTGTGGACTATTACAGCCAATTCTCCTTCATCCGCCATTGGGCAACCAAGTACTGGTAAGGATGCGTATGTATGCATGGACACATATGAGGGAGAAATGGAAGAGGGAAAGGGAGGGTGGGAGGGAGGAGGACTACCTGTCCAATCAGCTTAGCAAAGATGCAGCCAAAACTACGCAGTGCTCTCTTAATTGCACTGCACACACGACGCCTTTACTCTGTATAACTGTATGCTTGGATCGTAATTCATCCTGACAGGTATGACACTCCTCAATCCCACAAAGCTCCCTCCCTCCGTCTCTCTCTCTCTCTCTCACTCTCTCTCTCTCTCTCTCTCAGCCCTGCCCTGCTTATGCACCGCAGCCCGTTTGCATTGCGCTCCACCCTACTGAGTCCTGCCCTGCAGTCTGTATGCATTGCGCTTGCCACCCTCTCTGAACCCTGTCCCGCTCATGCCCTGCAGTCCGTCTGCGCTATCATCAATGGAGTGCATCCTCTCCTCCACAGCCTCCATGGCCGTTGGCTTCCACGAGGATGACACACCAGGTGCGCTGCACGGCGCCCTGCCCGCCTCACGGCTGCCATGCCTGGCTCACAGCTGTAGTTTTTGCCACACTGCTGCTCTGCCTGCCTCAGAAGCATCCCACAGCTGTCCTTTTTGCCTCTCAGCTACCCAGCCTGCCTGAGAAGTATCTCGCAGCTGGCTTTTTTGCCTCACAGCTGACCCTGCCTGCCTCGAAGGCAGCTCGTGGTTGCCTTTCCTGCCTCAGTGCTGCCCTGCCAGCCTGAGACGTATTTTACAGCTGCATTTCCTGTCTCATGTCTGCCCTGCCTGCCTGAGAAGTATCCTATTGCTGCCCCGCCTACTTCACAGTTGCAATGCCTGCCTTGTTGCATCCTGTCATGCATGCTGCCCAGCCCTTTCTTGCTGCAACCGTGTGCCCACATCATGCGACATATATACGCCGCGTGTCCAGCAATCACAAGAACAGTCTGCCTCATCTGCTTTCGAAATCTCCCCTTGGCCCTATCCCCTCTGACCCACTGAGCCTCTCAGCCCTGCCACAGCTCACGTGTACGCATGCTCCACACCTTACAGCCCAGAGCACAAAGCACTGCAGGCCTTGTCCACTGATAAGCCATCTTGTAGTCACCAATTCGGAAATGCACTCTTAAGCGTGAGCACAAGCGCCCCTAACAGGTGGACAGCCAGTGCCTTGCGTGCTATTTACCTCCTGATGATCCATGCTGCAGCTCTTTCCCGCCAATCAGCGTCACCCATGTGTGCGTCCGTTGCCTCCTCGTGTTCCATTCGTGCGGCCTCTTGCAGAGCTGCTGCGGCTCAAGCGCGTCAAGCAAAACCGCAGCCTCATAATTGTGTGCCTCACCAACACCGGCGAGGCGGCGGCAAAGATCTCCAAATACCGGCCCCCCTGCCCCGTTGTGGTCGTGTCCACAAGCGAGCTGGTGCTGCGGCAGTGCTCGGTGTCCTTTGGCCTTGTCCCGCTGAAGGCAAGTCAGTGCGCTCAAAGAGTGTGGTGCATGAGAACGGACAGTGTCTTAGCATTCCTGAGGAAGAAGAAGTGTGGAAGTGTCACACAGTGCCCAGTGTCTGTAAGTCTTGACCCCCGTGTACAACTGCAAGTGCCCCCAAACATGAGGCGCACAGGCAACGTGTGCACATGGGAGGGGGGTTGGAGTGGCTTCTGGTCAGTAACCTGGATGCGCTGCGCAAAGGCAGGCGGGGCGGGCTGGTAGGGAGACACGGGGTGCATGGGCAAGGGTTGGGGTTCGGTGCATGGCTTATTGGCAGTGGGCTTGCTTCGCTGGGGCAAAAAGTGCTCGCTTGGCTTGACTCGCTTAACTTGACACGCTTGACTTGACACGCTTGACTTTATTTGCATGCCAAAGTTGGGGCATGGCTCATGACTTGATATGTCTGACTTGTCATGCTTGATTTGATTTGCTTGGCTTGCTCTTAACCTGATTTGCATGTCAAAATCGGGGCATAACTCATGACTTGACTCGCAATGGCAGCGGCACATGGAGCGTTGCCGGGAGCTCTCTTGCAAATTGTAATAGGAGTGTTTTGCGTCAGACAGCGGAGCATGGAGCAAACACTTAGCATTGAACGCGAGCACAAGGCGCGTAGCAAGAGCACACTGCACAGACCGCAGCAAATGCGCACAATTTCCTCGAAGGGGGCTGGTTACCACGTCTCTCAGCATGCATAAGCCGCTTGCTCCGTCAGCTCTGCTGCTTGCTTCATGACCTCTGCTGCTGCTGCTGCCGGTGCTGCTTGCTCCGTGACCTCTGTTGCTGCGGCTGCTGCTGCTGCTGCTGCTTGCAGGTGGACTCCCTGGACATGGAGGCGCTGGAGCTGGCCCGCATGGCATCAGATGAGGTTGCCCGTGTGTGCAACTTCAGCGACGTGGTGGGCACCAAGGTCATCTTGGCGATGGGCCGGCATGGCGGCAGCGCGGATGCAGAGCCGGTGGGTGTGCTGGGCGTGGTTTGTGTGTGTATGTGTGTGTTGTGGGGGTGGATGTGGGCAAGGGCGGTATTGCGGAGGCGCAGGTGCTGGGCGTGAATGTCTGCACGGGGGTTTGAAGGCAAAGGTGCTTATTACAAGAGGGAGCAAGGGTAGCTACTGACGTGTGTAAGGCCGCGGTCACACGCTTCTTTTCACTCGACCCCAAATCGCGGTCACATACGGAAAAGTTTCCGACCCCGAAAATTTTACACTTTCTTTATTCAAACCCCCCAAGTGCACTTCTCACTTTTTTCACTTTTGGCAAGTCTAAGGAGCCCCCAGGGAGGGTACCATTTGTGTATGACCCCCAGAAACCCCTTGTTTAGGGTCTTATATGTCGGAAGGAGCATTTACCTTGGGAGGATGTCTGAGGAGACAAGGTTTCCCTACATGAGTTACACACGTCTATGCAGGTGCAGTACTAGCTGGTGATGATTCTCCAGGCTGACAGTGCACTGAGATGATGTCTAATGTATGTGTTAGCCAGGCTTTCAGTTGTGGGTGCCAAACATGGTGAAGAAGTCAGGCAAATAGAAATTGAAAGGGATGGTCATCACTGACATTTCCTAGGCCTTGGACTGTCAATTTGAGGAGCATTTGCACGCAAAAAAGGCTTTTTTGCATGCATGATGACAAGTTTGTATGTGGAGTCAAGGACTGATGCACCATGGCCACATGCACAGGGGAAACAAATTATCAAATGCCCAACCGTAGTAGCCACGCTCTGCAAAATTTCCAGCATCCTGCCCTGGCACTCTCCCCTGATGGCTCAGGGTTGATTGACTGTCAGGCAAGACCTTGTAGACCATGAGCCGAGCGCTTAAATGTGGGCGTTTGCAGCATTGCAGGCTCCTTATGAACAGTGTAGTCTGTGCTGTGTTGCTACCCGATTATGGCATGAGGACCTGTCACAAAAAGCGTGACCGCAAAAATGTTTCCACTTCTGAGTGGGAAAAGTGAAAAATGTTGAAATTATGTGTGACCGCGGCCTTTGCGCGGGTTTGGAAGATGAAGTGCTGTAATCATACTCAAATAAGTATGGCTCTTCTATTCGGGCCCTGCCCAGATCCGCTCAAGGTTTGGGGTGTGGTTTGAGCCTGCTGAGTATCAATGCCATCAGGTGACGGAAAATCCACGTTGCTCCTTGGTGCCCAGGCTGTATTCATGTTACAGGCTGCAGCTAGCGCGCTAGCTCAACGTGAACAAACATGATAGCTTGGCTGCTGTGCATGTTTTATAGGGGGGGGGTGCACCTCCGTTGCGCTGTACTGCACATGATTCAATGAGGCTCAAGGACGCTCGAGCACCCCATCTGATACCAAATTGTAAAAAGACAGAGCTCCGTCTTAGATACCGCGCTTGTCAATCCATAGGAATATAAATCGTTACATTCCCCCCTGTCTTGGTACGGGTGTCCCGGCCTTAGCGAGGAGTCGGTCTTTATAAATCCTTGCCCAAGTGATGCATCTAGGTCTGGTCGAGATTGGCAAAGCGGGTCGGTCGGCGAGGATCAAATCCAAGCTTTGAGCGCTTCTGGTCTGGTCTGGTCTGGTCTGGTCTGGTCTGGCCTGGCGCTCAAGGGTACTTGAGCACCCCATCCGATACTAAACTGTTAAAAGACAGAGCTCTGTCTTGGATACCGCGCTTTCCAATCAATAGGAGTCTAGCCTTGCCCGCAAGACCATGCAAAGCCCAGCATTGGAGCACAACATTGCACCTGCCACCTCACCAGGTGCGCTGATGTGTGGCCTGCTTTCAGGTGGTCACTGCCATAAAGCTGGGGGCTGGCTTGAAGAAGGACAAGGGCTGGAGCACAGCCAACATGCTGACCATCCCTTCAGGTACCTACCGCACAGGCCGTAGACAGTGTGCATGTGCGTGTGTCTGTGATTGTGAGTGTGCTCGTGAGTGCACTCGCATGCCGGCCATTCCTACAGCTACTGCTCGCGTGCCGCAGGCCCTCTTCACACATAGCGCCCTTTTGCTTCGCGTTTGTGCTCAGGTTCTGTGCTTTATCTGCTAAGACCAATTACTGCATGCACTCCTTGTGTTTGTAGGATGGATGAGTTATCATTGCATTTGCAGCGCTGCTCTAGCGCACAAGCTGATGCTCAACTCGGTGCCCTTTCTCTGACAGGCGGGCATGCTTGTCCCATTTTCCCGGCACTTTCTGTTGCGCGGCAGCATTCACCCGCAAACATGCACACATGCGCATGCAGCTTGCATGCACACCCGCACACAACGCACATATGCCCGTGTTTACTTGTGGCAACACCCGCTCCTTGCCGTGCAGCCACGATCACCCAGCGCCCGGGCGTGCGCTCCATGCGCTCTACTCTGACCAGCTTGCCCCTCATCGTCGCGCCCGCGGAGGGCGTGCGGCGCACAAAGATCATCTGCACGATGGGCCCATCCTGCTGGACTGAGGAGAAGCTGAGCTTGGTGCGTTGGGCAGTGGCATGGGCATCACGTTTTGACTTTGTAGTACTGATGATGGCGCAGCTATCATTTGCTGTCGGTGGGTGTGTCATCAGGTAACGACACGCATCATGACTTGTCGGATGAGTACAATGGGTGATGGTGCGGGCAATGCATGCCGGGCATCGTGTGTTGTCGGCGGTGCATGAAATGATGGTGATGGCACATGCACCATGGTGTACATGACAATGCTACAGTAGTAGCTCTCCCTTTCAAGCTGGGAAAGCAGGACTTGCAATGAATAATAATTAGGACAGAAGAAATAGAAACGCAAGCAAACATGTGCGCATGCACACACATACAAAGACAACGCCTGCCTTAGCCAAGAAGGCCGAGGCTGAATCCCAAAAATAGCTGTGGCCGGATCTGGATTTCCTGTAGATCTTGAGCTCTGGGCTGAATGCCAGCCGGCTGCTGCATGCTAGAGTAGCGCAGCATTGGTTCGTACTTGGGCAGTAACTCGGGGTTGATTGATGCTGCACAGAGCTACAACTTGTGTGCGTCTGCCACACTGCTGCTTGCACATAACGGCCAGAAGCCCACTTGTTTGCTCGGTTGGTGATGCAAGGTTTGGAGATCAGTCTACCATATGAGGGGCGCATACGTCTATCATCAATCACCTGATTTAGCCAGACAGGCAGCTGGCCTGCCCGCTGTCCTGACCTTCGTCCTGGCCTGCTGCCATGAACCCAGTACCCTGCTCATGTCCTTGCCTGGCTTGGAGTGGCTCACGTCTGTGCCTTTGCCATGTCTGTGCAGCTGCTGGATGCGGGGATGGACATTGCGCGCTTCAATTTCAGCCACGGGGACCATGCGGGACAGCTGGAGGTGCTTGAGCGGCTGCACAAGGTACGAAGGTGCATGTCACGACAGCATGTGTGAGGGATCTGCAGGCATAGCACAAGCTGCAACTCGCACATACCATGTCTTGAGCGGCAGTGCACTCCCTTGCTCATCTCCGTGTGCCTTTTGCGTTCCTATTCGGCCCCATGTGCTCCAGCCATGCTGCATGTAGCTCTGGGCAGCATGCACTCTATGTTCGTGGTGCTCACACCCTTATCAGTGTGTGTGTGTGTGTGCGTGTGTGTGTGTGTGCACGCCCTCATCAGTCTGTGTGTGCTAGCACCCTCATCAATGTGTGTGTGTGTGTGTGTGTGTGCGCGCGCGCGCGCACGCCCTCATCAGTCTGTGTGCGCACGTGCTCAGGTGTGCGGCCAGAAGGAGGCAGCTGCCAAAGCCACACAGCATACCGTGGGCCCCAGATGGGCAAGCTTGCTGGACACAAAGGGCCCTGAGATCCGCACGGCTATGCTGCGGGACCACAAGCCCATCAGCCTTGAGGCTGGGCAGGAGGTCGTTATTGAGGCTGTGGGCGCCACGTACACGAAGTTTGAGGGCTACAAGGAAGAGGGCGGGGAGACGCGCATCGGACTGAGCTATGACAAGCTTTGTCAGAGCGTGAAGCCGGGCAACCTGATTCTATTATCAGATGGGTCCATCAGCATCAGGGTAGATGAGATCTTGAGTGACACGGAGCTGCGAGGCACTGTGCTTAATAGCAAGGTCCTGGGCGAAAGAAAGAACTGCAACTTGCCGGGCGTGAAGGTTGAAATCCCCGTTCTGACAGAGAAAGACATCAACGACCTGCAGAACTTTGCTGCAAAATACAGGATGGACTATGTGGCGGCCAGCTTTGTGCAGGTGAGCCCTCAAAGTTCAATGGCTGGTCAGCTTCATGCAAATGATGCTTCATTGTTTCCAAGCAGGGTGACATGCAAAAGCATGGAAACTAAGTGATGGCAAAAAGAGATGACTTGCGTCGCCAGACTTGTCCTAGCGCATTGCTTGTTTGAGAGATAAGGGTAGGTGCACAAGTTAAGCTACCCTAAAGGGCCAATGAGTCAGCTCATGTCAGTAGCCTGGGTAATTGTTTTGCTTGATTTCATGCCAAAGGGCGAAGATGTCACAAAAGGCGACTGCTCAGGGCCTGGATACATCTTCTCATGCCTTTCTTTTGTTGTTTATCAGCCATGGACATGTCCTGGCGCTTTTGCCCTGCCACGCTTTTTGCCTGCAGAGCGCTGCAGACGTGCAATATATCCGGTCGGTCTTGAACGCGGCCAAGGGAGGAGAGTCTGTAAAGATTATCTCCAAGATAGGTGGGTGCCTATCTTGGGAGTGCAAGGCAGCAGCTGAGGCACTCATGGTCTATAGGAATCACAAGCCATCTGATGCAGTTTGTTGGTCAGCAGCGTTTCGTCCGTCGTTCTGCTTGCCATGTATGTGTGCGCGCCTCTTTGGACGCCTTCCAGAGAATGCGGAGGGGCTGCGGCGCTACGATGAGATCCTGGAAGCCAGCGATGGCATCATGGTGGCCCGCGGTGACATGGGCATGGAGATCCCGCCTGAGAAGGTGCGGGGTGTAGGGTAGGGTGGGAGGGTGGCATGGGCGTGGAGCTCTGCCTGGAAATCTGTGCAGGGTGTTGGGTGGGGTGGGG